>Ga0206903_10115_pt1 | contig 26000 bp, 20 predicted proteins | sample Alteio_BWOrgHeat_45_FD_152959 | JGI IMG/M metagenome (GOLD analysis project Ga0206903, IMG submission 152959) | Enriched cells from forest soil in Barre Woods Harvard Forest LTER site, Petersham, Massachusetts, United States -... | ecosystem: Environmental > Terrestrial > Soil > Temperate forest >... | reverse complement strand
ATCTATTATCAATCCTGTTTTTTGTTGTATGAATGCTGTATGATCCTTCTTCAATGTATCGCAATAATCTGCGGTTCTCCTGTCCTGCCAAACGATGGCGTTGTATAGAGGCCTTCCTGTTTGTTTATCCCAGGCAACTGTGGTTTCTCTTTGATTGGTGATGCCGATGGCTGCAATGTCGTTCACCGTTAAGCCTGCTTTGGTAATGGCTTCTGCTGCCGTTCCCAACTGTGTGCTCCATATTTCCAGTGCATCATGTTCAACCCATCCCGGTTGCGGAAATATTTGCGTAAACTCTTTTTGTGCAACAGCAATAATGTTTCCCTGGTGATCGAAGATGATAGATCTTGAACTGGTTGTTCCCTGGTCGAACGATAAAATGTATTGTGGCATGAAGCAATGTTTATGCTTCAAAATAAAAATAAAATAAGGAGTGATGGGAATTTATTTGCGTTGCTGATTATAATGGCCAGGATGCCTGAATACATTGCTTTGCTTCAATCTTGCGAAGGCTGTTAAGCCGCATGTGCATAGCCTTTCAGTGGGATTATACTGCCCTTAACCTGCTTTTAGCCTGGGCTTTGCCAGCGGGTAGGGTCTCTATAATGTCCCTATAAGGTCTCTATAAGGTTAGTATAAGATTTGTGTAAGATTTGTGATTTTTATGCGGATGATTAAGGTGTGGGCTTTGTGCTGTAAAGTACATTATAAACCGGATTACGGCAAAAAAGTCAGCAATAAAAACATTAAACTGAAAAGAGCTTTTCATTGCAAGGCACAAGATACCTGCGGCACAATGCCGCGCATCAATCCTGCGCCGGATTACTGGGTATGAAGCAATGTTTGTGCTTCAAAATAAAAATAAATTGAGCAGGTAAATGTTTAAACTTAAATATACCTTCAAACAAAACTTTCCCTATGAAGCAGGTTTACTCCCAATTATTTTTTATTGCCATTATTCTGATTATTAATTGCCCGGTTTATTCACAGTCCAATCTGATCAAACCTTTATGGCAACAAAATGCATCTGTAAATGACCTGAAATTTTCCAAAGATGGATCTAAACTGATTACTGTTGGAAATGATATCAACATTTGGGATGCACAACCCGGTAGTTTAATAAAAAACATACAACCGGTAGTTGTTAATCCTTTTAGATCAGTAGCAATTAGTAAAGATGGAAAATCTTTTGTAACAGGAAGCGGAACCAGTACATGCCAGGACTATTGTTATGCCGTTAATGCATTTTTAAGTAAATATTTTATTGATGGAACTTTGAATATGCATATATCAACAGCTGAAACACTTGCAGATGGACTGGATTATTCGCCAGATGGGAAAACAGTTGCCGCTGCATATCATTATGGTTATTATGATGTGGATGGAATTGTAAGCATTTATGATACTTCTTTAAATGGCATCAATAGTTTTTATGGACACGTTCCCTATGGTGCGGCCAGTGTGCAGTTTACACCCAACGGTAAATATTTGATTTCCGGCGGATGGGATGATGGTAATGCGCAAATCTGGGACTATCATGCCGATTCACTCGTACATATTTTGCCGCATGGTGGTTTTACAGGTGATGGCGGAAATGATTTACATATAAGCATTTCTCCGGACCAGTAAATATGTGGTTACAGCGGGATTGGGTCAATATAGCGGAAAAGTAAAAGTCTGGAGAATAGCGGATGGTGCACTTATATATTCGTTCAGTACAAATTTTACCGGGACCGGTGCTGATGTAATGATAATTCCTTCTTTTTCACCTGATGAAAGATATATCATAGCCAGCGTTTCAAACGGTACAACCCCTGCAGATTATAAATTCATGATATGGAATTTTGCTAACGGCATGCTGCTGAAAGAAACCGGTACTGAGTCCGGATATATTTCTGCTTTAACATTCTCACCGATAATAAATAATAAATATTTATTTGCCTATGGATTATCTACTGCCACAGCAAGCTCGGTAAATGTTTTAGATATAGATCTTTCGAAAGATGAATTATTGCAAAATGCATTACCCGGAAAGTCTTCTGCCGTTCAAACTTCACCAATAAACATTAAACTTTTAACCAATCCTTTCACAGATGCAATTGCATTCACAATTAATGGTAATGCCGGGGGAAAGCTGGCAGCAACATTATCTGATCTTTCAGGCAAACCAATTATGAAAACAGAGTTTAATAATATCAGCAATCAAAATATAAGAATTCCCCTGACCAAAAATATCAACAGCGGCTTATACATGCTTACTATACAGCTGAATGATAAAACCTATAATTTTAAATTGATTAAAAATTAGTTTGCAATTCTGTCGTGGCAGTTTATTGAAAACTTTATGCGTAATAATGCAATTAATTATACCATTGTATTTTAAACTTATTATCTTGTTAACCTTTAATTATAATTATGAAAAGTACATCTCTACACAACTTGTTTTTGCTTTTAATTTTTTGCAACATTTTTGCCGTTTCAAAAGCGCAAATAAATACTACAGACTCCCTCGCATTGGTTGATCTTTATAATAGCACCAATGGAACATCATGGACAAACAATTCGAATTGGCTTACCACATCACCGGTGAGCACCTGGTATGGTATATCCGTTACTGATTCAAGAGTAACTATATTATCGTTGCATCTAAATAATTTGAGTGGATCTTTGCCATCATCTATCGGCAACTTAGCTGCACTTCAAACCATTTATCTTGATCACAATGCTTTAACGGGAGAAATTCCTTCTTCTATTGGCAGATTAACTAATCTCAAAATATTGTTTTTATATTTTAACCAGCTGCAGGGTTCAATACCGGATTCATTATACCAGCTTACAAATCTTCAGCAACTTGAAATGGATGATAATGCGTTTACGGGAGTTATTTCGCCGTTGGTTGGTAATCTTCACAAATTAATTTTGCTTTACCTAAATGGTAATTTACTAACGGGTTCAATTCCCGCATCAATAAATAAGTTAACCAGGCTACAATATCTCGAGCTGGAGTACACCGGAATTTCAGGCAACCTGCCCAACGTAGATAAAATGGTAAGCTTGCTGGGATTAAATGCAAGCAGTACGAATCTATCTCAAAACAGAAATATTGTGCATGGTAAAGACACTACCAGTAATATAAGCCTGGACATAAGCTGGGACAGGTTTACGTTCGATGGGCTTGAGTACATTGCAAAAACATTTCCTTATGCCTCATACGGCAATCAATATGCACTCACTGTTCATCAAAAAGGAGACTCGTTGTATGTATATGCAGGCGGAACACTAAAATATAATACATACACCTGGGTTGAAATAGGAAAAGGTTCTGTAAAGATAAAAGGCGATTCTGCTTTTCATCCGACAGAGAGTGGAAAATATTATGCAGAAATAGACAATTCGCATGTACCGGGTACTTCATTAGGAACTGATGTGTTTTATTATACTGCGCCGGGTGTAAAGGACAATAACACTTCTGTTGCGGATAATGCACTTAAATCTGCTGATTTAAAAACATCTTTTTCTGTTTTTCCAAATCCTGTAAAAGATGTATTGCATATACAGGCAGAGGGCACTGCCAGTTTTATATTTATAAACAATAATGGAAAAGTATTGCTAACAAAGCAGGTTAATAATAGCAGTGATATTGATGTAAGTAATTTTGAAAGCGGTGTTTATTATCTCCAAAACAAAGCAACAGGAAAAACACAGAAGATAGTAATCTATCATTAGTGTTTATTATAAGTTTAAACAGTTAAAAAGATCAGACAGCTCAAATTTATTGGGCTGTTTTCTCTAAGAGGCTGTTGATGGCCTCTTTAAATTCTTACTAAAATAATTCAGATGGAAACTATACCAAACCGTTAACATTCTACACCGGGCTGAGCACAAATAGCATAAGGTTGTAATATTGCTTCTTTATTCTGTTACTTTAGCGTTAATTCATTTTTGCACCATATTTCTTATGTTTAAACCTTTCTTAAAGACTCAGCAAAACCTTGCTATGGTAATGCCTAAAAAACTAATACTCCTTGCCTTGTTTATTATTTTTTATACGATCACGCATGCTCAGTATGCAGGCTGGATGATGGGTACATGGAAAAGTACAAGCGGAGCAACAACGCCTTCCGGAAATGTTACCAGCGCCATCCAGATCAATGATGTTTCAGAAGAAAGTTTTACAGGTACCAAAACAAGTGAGATCAATAATGGTTCGCATGCTAAAATCACTATTGCAATATCCGGTGCTTTTAGAGGAAAAGGATTGTATATGCAGGATGGAGCAGTTGTACACAAAGAAGGACCGGAAAACGGGCAATGGCATGATTGTTCTGCATGTTCACAGGGAAATAAAATGATGATAAGCCATGACAGCCTGATTTTAATCAGCAGCATTTCGGGTTGTGATAACGGATGTGATGGTGAAACCTTCTATTACAGGTTACTTTCTGAATATGACAGTTCCACACAACAATACCTGGTTGACCGGTTTGGCAGGCCTTCAGATATTATTGGTTTCCGGCCATACCACCCGCAGGAAAATGAAACGATTGCTTCCAATGATGATAGTGAACTCTCAAAGAACGATGTTGTCGCCGTTACCATGACACCTGATGCTACCGCTGAAACAATAAAGCAAGCAGAAAAAAGGCACCAGGATTCACTGGATAACATTGCAAGGATAAAACAACAACAAACAGATAATTCTATCCGGCTTGCGCAACAAAAGAAGCGTGAACAGGAGATAGCTGATTCACTCAATCTGGCACAACAAAAAGAACAGCAACGTGTAAAAGATTCGCTGGATAATGTTGCAAGGATAAAGCAACAACAACTTGTCGCCGCCACCCTGCTTGCGCAACAAAAAAAGCGTGAACAGGAGATAGCTGATTCACTCAATCTCGTACAACAAAAAGAACAGCAACGCATAAAAGATTCGCTGGATAATGTTGCCAGGCTGGAACAAATAAGACTTCGAACGGAAGACTCACTTCGTGATGTGCAGACGAAAAAGCGGCACCAGCAAATAGCTGATTCGCTCAATCTCGTACAACAAAAAGAACAGCAACGCATAAAAGATTCACTGGATAATGCTGCAAGGCTGGCACAAATAAAACTGCGAACCGAAGATTCATTGCGTGATGTGCAGGCGAAAAAGCGGCAGCAGCAAATAGCTGATTCACTGAATCTGGCACAACAAAAAGAACAGCAACGCATAAAAGATTCGCTGGATAATGTTGCAAGAATAAGACAACAACAAATAAATGATTCTACCCTGCTTGCGCAACACAAGAAGCGTGAACAGGAGATAGCTGATTCACTCAGTCTTGTACAACAGAAAGAACGGCAACGCATAAAAGATTCGCTGGATAATGCTGCAAGGCTGGCACAAATAAGACTGCGAACCGAAGATTCATTGCGCAATGTTCAGGTTAAAAAAAGGCAACAGGAGGTTGCAGATTCAATTAACCTCGTCAATCAAAGAAAACAGCAGTTTATACAAGATTCACTCCAAAGCGTAGCCGCAGCAAACCTGCAAAAACAGCGGGAAGCAGATTCGCTTCGTAACGTGCAGGCAAGAAAAAGACAACAGGAAATAGCCGATTCTTTGGCAGCTGTGCGCAAGCAACAGTATAATGATTCTTTGCAAAAAGCAACTTTGGCAAAAGCTGTTCCGCCGGCAACAACCGGCAGCTCTCCATCTGCTGCAGAAAAACCGCTCACATCCCGTACCAGCGTATTGCTTGGAACTTATCATATTACTTCGCCGGACATTTTGATTGAACTGTTTGATAACGGTGAAATTGATGGCGACAGGGTGAGTGTATATCACAACAACGCGATTATTGTAAGCAACCAGACGCTGGGTATAAAGGCTATTACGCTGAACATTCATGCAGATACAACCAACCGCGAACACGAATTTGTACTGGTAGCAGAAAACCTTGGAAGTATTCCGCCCAATTCTGCATTAATGCGGATAACTGCAGGCAAACAGATCTATAAATTATCAGTTAATACCGATATGAAAACCAATGCAAGAATTGTGTTTTATTACGATGGAAATTAGATAATGCTTATCAGCGCTTTATTAATGTTAAAGTTAGAAATTGAACGGGCTTTTGTGCTTGATTAATGGCTACAGATCATTGTTTAATAAATTTTTGATTTGATATTTTGCCGTCTTGCATAATACTCAGGATATAATATCCGGAATGAAGTGTACGCATATCTATTGATTGATCTGTACCGGCAATAATTTGTTTTAGCACATTACCCGAAGCATCAGTAATTTTTATTAAAGCCGGAGAAGATGCCAATCCATCAATATGTAAAATATCTGAAACAGGATTTGGATAAATTTTGATATGTAATCCTTCAATCGCTTTATCATCCAGGCTTTCATTATTTATTGCACCTGTAAAAGATGATGCTGTAAGATACCTGGATGCGATTATCCTGTTTTCATTATTTAAAGTGCGCGTGCCTGCTACAACAACTTTTCCATCGCTTTGAATAACGCATGCATTTCCATGATCGTCGCCACCAAAATCAGTTGTAACTTCTCCGCTGCTGCCAAATGAATTATCTATTGCTCCACCGGTTTTTAATCGCGCCAGTGCAACATTGTATTTTAGTGAAGCATCCGCAGCAGAGCCTGCAACTATAATTTCACCATTCGATTGTAATGCTACTGAACTTGCTTCTGCATCTCCACTAAAAATAACCGGAGCTTTACCATTACCGGCAAAGCTGTTATCTAAACTGCCGTTTGTGTTATATCGAAGAACAACAAAAGCATATTTATGCAGACTTGTTAAATAAAAACCTGCCTGTAATATTTTTCCATCTGGTTGAATGGTTACACCATAACCAACAGCGTTTGAAATTCCTGAACCTACAGGTGTTATTACAATACCATTATTTCCAAAAGAAACATCAAGCGAGCCATTTGAGTTGTAACGAACAATTCCAAAATTTTGTCCATTCTGCTGCGACTGTCCACCTACTACTATTTTTCCGTCAGGTTGAATAAGCATTGAATGCGCGTAAGCGAGACCATCTTCACCCACATTCGTAAACACCATTCCATAGTTACCAAAACTATTGTCGAGACTGCCATTGCTGTTAAACCTGAACACAGCAAATTGTGTTGGATCAAAATCGCCACCGTAATATGTGCCTGCAACAACGATCTTTCCATCAGGTTGAAGTGCAGCTGCATCAAACTCGCCATCAAATTGAATTGAAATTTTTCCACCGGTGCCAAAAGAATTATCAGTTGAGCCATCTGCATTAAAACGTGCAGCAACGCCAAAACCACCTGAGGAAGAACCTATGGCAACAATTTTTAAATCTGATTGAACAACAACTGCAGTTGCATTAGCATCAAATCCTGCGAAGTCTGCTTTGGCAGCGCCATTACCGGAAAACGTTTTATCTAACGAACCATCTTTATTTAACCGTACAACTAAAAGATCATTTTGCTTGCTTGCGTTCTCATAATATCCGCCAAGTAAAATTTTTCCATCGGGCTGCATGGTAACAGCACTCGCACCACAACCATAACTGCCTATCAGTAACCTGATCTCCCCATCATTACTAAAACTCTTATCGAGTGTTCCCGGTTGCGAAAAAATTTTTGCGCAGGCAAGACTTAACAGAATAAGAAAAATCTTTTTCATATAAAGTGATTTGATGATTCAAATTTACTTTGATAAAATCATTTGCTTTGTGCCTGCCAATTTCCCGTTAAGGTATAATGAATATTGAGGCATTTTTTCATGGTAAGAATATTCTTTGACATGATTTGATACGATATATTTTATTTTAGCAACACTTGTTTTGTATCGATCATTTTCCCATCAATAATCAGCATATATTGAGCATAATTTAATAAAGACGTTCGTCGCAGAATGTTCAATTGTTTGAGCAGTTTAAAATTCAGGTCGCAACACAAGCAAATCCTGTTGAAATGGAAACATCAATTTATCTTTTCTGCTTTGCATATTGATGAGCCCACCAAATCAATACAAATTGTAAAGGCAGCCGCAATACAGTGAGCCAGAAATCCGGGTTGCTATCCCTGTAATAATTTATGCTCATTTGTATATTGGCCGGAAAGACAGCAATCAATAATAAAAGAATTCCCCACGCCGCAAAACGCCTTGTTATTGATGGCAGCATCAATATGCCAAATAGTATCTCGAACACTCCACTAACATAAACCAGCGCTACACCAAAAGGCAGCCATAGCGGCATAATTGACAAATACATTTCTTTGTGGGCAAAATGGTTTACGCCTGCTATTATGTAGAATAACGACATTACATATAACCATAACTTCCTGCTTTTAAAATTTTGCATTGACCATAAGTTAGTTTAGCTTCTTAAAGATTTTTTTCAATCAAATAATAACTGTACATACAAAATCACTGTGGACGTAATCTGTTCGATACTCCCATCTTTTTACTTCTTATTCTATAAATAAATTTTCTGTTCTTTTATTCTTGCCCAACAAAGGTTCACAGACGGAATCAATATCCTTTCATACAATCAAATTCGTTTGTTGTAAGACCAAACAAGATCATGGCTACTGCACATAACATTTATACAATTTGTTTGAAAAAAAAGCCATGTGCTTATTTAAAAAAATAAAAGCAAATAATAGCGAAAGCAAAAGTGAAACCAGCTATTTTGTGTCGAAATTATAAAATCAATATCAATGAAAAGACTCGCAACAATTGCAATGGGTTTTTTGTTTGTATGCCTTATATCGTGCAGCAAACAAACCACCGGAAAATCAATCCAACCAGTTTCATCAACAGAAAGCAATGCGGTAACAAGTGGTTGTTATCCTGGTAAATGGTATGGCGTTATTTTTGAAGATGGCTATCCTGTAGTTGATACTATTCATGATAAGTATTTTATCGCTGATGGTATCGCACACATTCCTAATCCAAACTTCAAATCGGGATCTTATTTTACACACACTGTTTTGAAAATTCCCAACTGTCACACTTTTGTAGGGGATAGCACAAAGTTTGAAGTAAATTTAAAGAATCCAACTACAGGTAATACTGCTGTAGGTGATTTTGATGTAAGCCTTGATATTACAGGTGCAAAAAACACAGCGCACGTAACCTTTATTGCACACAACCAGGATTATACAAGCGTAGGTATTGGTACAAAACAATACTTTGGAATACCACAATTGGTATACGCGTTTGAAGACTACACTGTTATTGCATTGGAATTGAAAGATGGTAATCTGAATGTGTACAAAAGCGGCTCGCTTATTCTTACAATCCCTTACAAAGTAACTTACCGCTTAGGTCCTGTACAGTCGATAGATGTACGTTGCAAAGGCTCAGGCTACATTGATTGGGTAAAACTTTACAACAGTGATACCGGAGCACAATTAATGCAGGAAGATTTTAATACCGGCAACACTTCAGATGTTCAATGGTATTAGTATAAGCTTGATAGCAATAATTTATAATAATAAAGGCTGGAAATTCCGGCCTTTATTTATAGACATAAGCCCGGCGAAGTGTTCTGCCCTTAGGCCGCCATTAAATGTTCAACTGTTTGGAATGATCTCCAAACCAGCGGCAATAGAACATGCAGCAACCTACTCAATTATTAAAGACTATCCTTCGCTATCACACTCCAGTCATCACTGCCATGACCTTTAGCTATCCATTGATCCATCACATCTGCAATAGCGGGTATGATGGTTAAATTTGTTCCGCCTTCTTTGGCTGCAGACAACATTAGTCCCGCATCTTTACGGGCCATATTCAATTCCCATGACGGTTCATTAAACTTACCTTCTGCAATTTTCTTCAGGCGTGCCGGAACCATTGCACCCGGGTTCCAGTTATTAAAAAGATGCAACAGCTCTGACGGTTGTATGCCATGCACTTTAGCCAATGCAAGCGCATCCGCAATTCCCGCCGTAACACTTAACAGGAAAAGATTTCCTGATAATTTGATGCCGGCCGCTTTACCTTCTTCAGCGCCAAAATTTAAAAGCTTGCCAGTCATTTCAGATAATTGCGGCTCATACTTTTCAATAATTGACTGAGCGCCTGAAACAAGCATAAAACCTGTACTTTCCAGTGCATTCTGCGGACCCATAAAAACAGGTGCATGCTGATATACAAACCCTTCGCTCTTCCAATAAGCTGTTCTTTGTTTAGCACCTTTAACCGAAGTAGTTGTATGGTCAAAAATAACGGCTCCCTGCTTCAACCTTTGGCGGCAGCTTCCAGCACTTCATCAACAGTTGCATCATCTTTCAATGTAACATGAATTATATCTGCACCCTGTACTGCATCTTCAACATTATCGAAAACTTTTGCACCATGCTGTTCCAATGCTTTTGCTTTTGATGTTGTGCGGTTCCATACCTGCACAACATCGCCTTTTTGCAGCATTGCTTTAACAAAATTTGAACCTAATAGTCCCATGCCCAAAAATGCTTTCATCATACAAATGTTTTTTGTAAAGTTAGGGAACAGTTATCGCAGCGTCTCCCAGCTTCAGAATGAAAATGCCTGGTTTTAAAAAGAAGCAGCTAAGTTGAAACATTTTATACTAACTTTAGTGATGTAAACGATCTGTGGAACCAGTTCAATAAAGAAGTACACCGCCTCAAAACTGCGGATTTTACAGAAAATGAAAAAGGCTCAGTGAAAGTATGCTACCACTTTCAATCAACTTGCAGACAAAATTTATAATATCGAAAAAACCGGGAAAGCAGGTTTTTAATAATTATACACAACTGCCCTATGGAAAATAATGATAATGTCTTCATCAAAGAAGTAAATAACGACACCATAACTCTCATTATTAACGGGGAGGAGCAAACAATAAATTACCGGCTTTCGGATCTTCAAAAATTAATGAAGCACGAAAATGTAACAAATATTACTTATGAAAATAAGGTATATAACATCGGTCATATAAATGAAGCCAATTTTGGTGTGGTTACCAGCAACAAAGTATTTAATGCCATACTGACAAAAGAGTTAATTATCCTTTTTAAAGAGCATAAAAAAGTTGAATCATTTCTCAATTGCCTTCCTCCTGAAGATCAGGATGATTGGGAAAGTAAACGGCAGCCGCTTAAAGAAGCCCAGGGAATTCTTGAAGAAAGTTTTGTTTGGCCAATAGGCTGGCAGTTACGGCGACTGTTTTCGATAGGAAATGATAAGGATAAAAAGATAGAAACGAAAATTGATGAGTATATCAATCATTGCTTCAGCACCTACAGGATAGCGTTACAATTGATCAATTATCTTTTTGTTTCAAAATTATGGGATGACAAGAACAGGAACAGGGATATAGATACTGATAAAGTTGCTCTTAAAAACTTTTTTTGCTGCAACCGCCCACTCAAACTGATTGAATTGCGCAGGTTGTTTCAGACTTTACTTGAAATATACAGGAATAATAAACTGGCTTATCCTATAGAAGAACAGGATATCGGGGATATAAATGAATTTACAGAACCCGGCAGCAAATTTAATTTAGCTTGTTCTGAACTGGAAAAATTAGAAGGCACAGATATTGGCAAAGAAGCTTATGGGCTTGGGCAATGCCATACCGCAGAAATCTCGTTAACAAATATTCTTAAGAAGTTTAATTTTTTTTCCTGCTATCAGCTGGTAACTTTAAAAAGAATAGAATACGAGTCCACACGCAATTCCCCGGCGCGCTATATTAAAGACATGAACATCCTGGAAAAAAACGAAGCTAAAAACCTGCTTAGATATCTTAAATATGATAACACGCCTACACAAACATACTCAGTGTTTTTTCGTAACAAAAACAAATCAATCAATTTACTTCCGTTTTTATTAGATTATAATGCACTAACCAATGAATTTGATTCCCAGATATTTCTGTATGAATGTATGCAGGAAGAAAGCGGGTTACGCTATTTTTCTCTTCAGAGTGAGAATGAAAAAACAATCAGCTATAACGCTATCTCAACAGGATCAATGGAGATCAAATCAGAAGAACAGAAGGATGAAGTGCAAAGAAATATCCGCCTCGATATTGTTGTTAAGCAATTTGAAGATGCAATGAATACCTTACTTGGCACATCATTTAATTTCAAGTCAAAAGAAAGTGATTTGTATGCCGATAACTTAAGTAATCTTTAATATCCTGGTCATGCATGCAAAAAATATATCCATTTAAATTTCTCAACAGTTATCAAAGAGAGGACAAGGACTTTTTCTTTGGGCGAACAGAAGAAGTTGAAGCGTTGTATCAAATGATCTTTCAAACGCAGATACTGCTGGTTTATGGAACATCAGGAACAGGTAAAACAAGTTTGATACAATGCGGCCTTGCCAATAAATTTAATTCTTACGATTGGTTAGCGCTGTACATAAGAAGAGGCAGTAACCTTATTTCCTCGCTGGATAAAGCTTTGTGTGATGCAAGCGATGATAAATTTATTTATACAGAGCAGAAAGATCCTGTTATTAAAGAGATTACTGCTAAAATAGAAGCAGTTTATAAATCGTCTTTCAAACCTGTTTACTTAATATTTGATCAGTTTGAAGAACTGTATGTACTTGGCAACAAAACAGAACAGTATTCTTTTAGTACGGCCATAAAAGAAATTCTTTCAGTTGATCAACCAGTGAAGATTATTCTCAGCATCCGCGAAGAATACCTCGGATATCTTTTTGAACTGGAAAAAGAAATACCTCAGCTGTTGCGCAAAAAATTGCGCATAGAACCAATGTCGCTTGAAAAAGTAATACACGTTATAAAAGGCATAAATAATTTTCAATATTCCAATATAAAATTCAAAACAGATGAGCTGGAAAATATTACACAGGGTATTTTCAACAGGATAAAAGGAAATAAAAAAACACTGTTCATCGAATTGCCTTACCTGCAGGTTTTTTTTGATAAGCTGTATTTTGAAACCACTAAAGATTCAAGCCATGTGACAGAGGCGCTTATCACTACAGAAGTACTTAATCGCATTGGCGATATTGGCGATGTGTTGCGCAATTTCCTGGAAGAACAGGTAACATGCATTAGCCGGGATCTAAGTCTTAAGCATGGTAATATTCCTCCCGAAACCGTCTGGAAAATACTTTCACCATTTTGTACACTGGAAGGTACGAAGGAACCTATTTCCAAACAGGAACTCGCTGACCGCCTGCCTGGTATTGATAAAAAACTGGTAGATGATGCAGTAGAATTGTTTGTTAACAGCCGTATTGTGAATTGCGCTGAGAATGAAAATTTATATGAATTGGCACATGATTCACTTGCCCTAAGCATAGCGGCAAAAAGAAGCGATGAAGAAATAGCTATACTCGAAGTACGGCGATTAATAAAGAGCCAGGTATCTGTAAAAAATGAAGCCAGGGAGTTCTTTACTGAAAAACAATTACTGTTTATTGAACCCTACCTTGAAAAATTTAAAACGGGCGAAGAAGAACTTGCATGGATTGCTAAAAGCCGCAATTTTATTGAAGTACAGAAACAATTAGAAATAAAGAAACATCGGGAAGAACTGATAAAAACGAAGAAAAGGTTGCGCACAACCTATAGTCTTTTAATATGTGCGCTGATTGCTTTGGTGATTGCCGGGTATTTCTGGCTTGACTCCAATGCCCAGAGACTTAGAGCAAAGAAAGCTGAAGGGCTGGCAATGATACAAAAAGATTCAGCAGTTGCTGCCAGAGAAGTCGCAGATTCAGCATTTAAAAAAGTAAATGAAAAAATAGCGATAATCGGGCGGAAAGATTTTGATGATTTAACAGAAAGAGCTGAAAGAATAACAAACGCAAATGGTTGCCCGGAAGATATTTTACGACAAATGGATAGTATTATGGCTATTCACCCGGACAGCCTGGTAATGAAACAGGTTATTCAGTCAATAAAAGCAAAATGCCCGTAGTAAAAATGAACAGGATATTTTTTTTATTTTTTAGTATCATCTTTTTTGTTACTGCAAAAGCGCAGAACAATTATACCGAGGCCATTAAACAAGGTGATGATGCTTTCGCAAACGGGCAATATAAAACCGCTATCAATAAATATTTCGCCGCAGAGGCATTTGATCCTACTAAAAAAGACGTTGTAACAGGAAAAGTAAAACTAACATTTGATAAAATTGACGCGTTAAGGCAGGATGCAATTGCTTCAAAAAAAGATGCTGTTGATGCATTGGAAGAAGCGCAAACACAAAAAAAATTTGCTGACAGTGCGCTAATAGAAGCGCAAAAGCAAAAAGAATTGACTGAGGTAGCACTGGAAGAAACAAATAAACAAAAACTGCTCGCAGATAGTGCATTGAAAGAAGCGCAAATACAAAAAAACAAGGCAGACAGCAGTTTCAAAAATTTACAGGAACTTAAAAAAACAGTGATCGGTGCAAAATACGAGGGTGGAATAGTTTTTTACTGGAACGACAAAACAGGAAAGCATGGCTTGATTGCTGCAGAAAATGATCTGGGTGAATTTAACTGGCAACAGGCAAAAGATACCTGTGCAAACCTGAGTTTAAATGGTTACTCCGACTGGCGGTTGCCAACTGATGATGAATTAGATGCATTATATGCCAACAGGAATGTAGTTGGCGGTTTTGCATTAGCCTTATACTGGACTTCTACCGAGTTTACTGAATATAAGGCATTCTGCCATAGTTTTGACTATAGTATTATGGCAGACAACTATAACCTAAAAACTTTAAAATACCATGTACGGCCGGTGAGGTCGTTTTAAAAAAATTATTCTTAATTCACTGAACTTATCAATTGATTGCCGCTGCTTTCAACGATCGCACGAATAAGATGCACACGCTTTAAAAACTCTTCCCATATTACGTATTGAATTTTGGTTTCCAATATCAGTGCATTATAATTTTCAACGGATTTATCAGCGCGGTCAAAAACTGCGTGATTGCTTTCCTTATGAATCGAAATATACCCTCTGAAAAATTCATCTTCCAATCCAAAACTTACAATATCTATTGAATTAATTTCATAGTTCTTTACGTGTTCATGCTTTGCAGCATTATATTCATCCCACAAAGTAAAATCTTCAAGGTTATTAAGAAACCCAGACTTTAATACACAAAAATTTTCAAGGTTATCTCCCAGTTTTATAAGCAATTGTTGGTAGCTGGTAATTGTTTTATAAACCTTATCCGCTTCATCAAATACTTTGTTTGCCTTATCTTCCTTTTTCGGATCGGGCAAAATAAAAGTGTCGGCAAATTTGCTCAGTTCTTTTATTTGTGCTTCAACCTCAGTGAGCTTTTGTCTCGTTTGCTCAATTTCCTCATTAATACACTTCGTTTCGCTTTCCAATACTTTTCCGGCGTTTTTAATGTGCTGTTCCCTGTCATGGATCTTTATATAAGCGCTTATTAGTTGTTCATCATCTTTTGTCCAGGGCTTCAGTTCATCTGCTGAAAATGAAATATTCCTCGTACTATGTTCCAATACTTTTGAAATCATAAACTAAAATACAAAAGACTGAATATTTAAAAAAACAGGAATTGCAAATCAACGAAGTTTTATTGCACAGTGAACCCTGGCAAAGAATGTTTAACTGCATGGCATAGGCTCCAGGCAGGTTCCGGCTATGCTTATAAATGATCTCCGGGTTTTTCAACAACGCCTAACGTGCAGGATCGTTAAGTATATAATCATTATTAAAAAACAAATCATTCCATTATCTTAGCCCCCATGGTAGTTATAAAGAGTCATGCAGAATTCGAATCGCACCTGGGCAAAGAGATCGGAGTATCTCCCTGGCATCAAATAACACAGGAACAGATAAACGACTTCGCCAATGCCACCCTGGATCATCAGTGGATACATATTGATGTAGAAAGAGCCAAAAAAGAAAGCCCCTTTAAAACTACCATAGCACACGGATATCTCACACTCTCCCTTATACCTTATTTCTGGAAGCAGATCGCAGATGTGCAGAACCTTAAAATGGAAGTAAACTACGGCATAGAGCAACTTAAGTTCGGACAGGCTGTACTTGTAAACAACGAAATACGGTGCAGGGTTTCACTCAAATCCATTATCAATCTAAGGGGCATCACTAAAGCTACGCTTTTCATTCAATTAGAAATAAAAGACCAGCCAAAGCATGCCTTTTTCGGCGACGCTTTGTTTCTCTACCATTTTATGTAAGCAACTCCGCGATTGATTTCTATGATAAAACAAAAGCGCGGAAAAACATGAACTTGTACCGGTATTACCAAAAGCCTGAAACATGTATTTTCTTCGTAAAGATTTTTACTATTGAAAAAGCAAATACAGAAAAGTTATTACAGTGTTCTGCAATTGTCTTGTATATTCAACACTTGTTACATTCAACATTCAACCAGGTATTCCTTTTCTTATTTGATTTTGTTTATCGCCATCTTTTGTTATAGGGCATGTTGCATGCAGCCAGGATAGGAATAACCGCAGGGCCGCACCCATACACATTGCTTCGCCAGGCAGAGGTCGGATACGGAAGGACATTTCAGCCCAAGCTTCTCACAGAACCGTGACACACCATTGCGAAAAAGGAATATGAAGAATCTTGTTTAGCTCATAATATTACCTGAGCAAAAAGCGGGCTTTTAAAAAACACCTGAATAACCCGTTGGCGGAGTTTTTATAAGAGATAAAACAGAAAAGATGTTTGGTTATTATCTTATTCCAAAATCTTCCCCGCTTTGTAAAACCTTTGCCCGGTAAAGCTCATTCAATAGTATCGTCCTGACCTGTAAAGTTTTTCCAGTATAAGACGGTATAGACAAATTATAGACAATAAGCTCATTTCTTCGATATAACTTCGATATAATTTCGATCCAATAGATCGAAGAAACATCGAAGTTATTTCGATTATTTTTCGTAGAAATAAGCCTAAACCTCTGTATTTGGCATCAGCCCTTATGGCAATGTTATTAAGTTAAGGGATTTCGTGATGTCGAATTCCAGACCTGTAGGTTTCAAAGCAAAAAATAGAAATGACGTCTTTTTCGAAGGAGCAATTGAATAATCATTTTCGTTCATCTAAGAAGCTGTTTAAAAATGATTTCAAATATTTCGTATGCAAATATTTTTACCACAATAGACACATAGAAAATGCACACATAGCTAAGTCTATGTGATCCCTATGTGCCTATGATCCTATTGTGGTTCAAATGCATATTGTATCCATTTTCTTATAAAGATGTTTGCAAACTATAAATTTAAACAGCTCTGAGATTCTTTGCGACTGAGAATTGCGAAACAATCATTGAGGCCTTTGAAAATTAATTATTGCCGAAATAATCTCTTAAAATTCAGACCGCATAAATTCGGGAGACCTCTCCTCACGTCGAGGTCACGTTCACAAAGTTTAATTACCAAATCGAAAAACGTTATTTGTAAAAAACACCAAACGCCACTTATGAAACTTACCAAAGGGTAGTAGAACATATCGATCCTGAAATTTGCGCCAATGCAGTAATATGCTTAATAAAGATCGTTACTTATTTGCTGCACAAACAAATTGAACAACTTGAAAAAGCTTTTATTAACGAAGGTGGTTTAAGGGAAAGAATGACGAAAGCGCGGTTGCAGCAGAGAAGGAAGCATCAGGCATAACAGCAGGTAGCTTAATATAGTTGTGAAACCGCACAGTCCTCCGGCAAAGACACATAGCTAAAGGACTGTGCGGTGAAGAAATTTACCGGAACAGGATTTTTTAATAAGAGTTTCCCGGCATATGGGCATACCGGCACAGGCTACTACAGGGCAACCAGCGCTTTAATGAGCCGTGCGGTAACAAGTGTTTACCCGGATATGGCATTAAGTTACCCGCTGATATTGGTATCAAAAGGCAGGTTGCCGGGCGCTGAATCTGCTAAGGCAAGCATTAAGAACGGGACGATTCATTTTTCTTTTGCAGATAACAGCACTGATGGTATTGCATCGGCTGATGATACTATTATATTGGTTGCCTGATTGAACTATACAGCAACACAGGGCCGCAGCCCAAAACACAAATGCCAGGGCAATTAATGTTGTTGGAAAGAAGGAATACTGGATGCCAGCCAAACCATGTAAACTTTCTATAAACATGTAGTAAATAACAGGTTTGTATTTTTTATTTTGATTCATTAGCTTTATCGCTGACTACTATACATAAAAAAACCTTGCCACCAGAATAATGCATACATCGCTGCATTGTTCTTTATTTTTATCTTCTTCCTAAACTACAAACTTCTTTTTATTATCTTGTCTTTAATAAAGAATAAAACGTGTATAAAGCAGTTTTCAGTTGGAATGATTTAAGTTGTAACCAATTTCAGGATTTGTGTGTCCAAATAGCAAATAAATACTTTACGGATAACTTCTTTCAACCTTATTTAATTAACGGTCAAAAACAAGATGGCATAGATATTTACAACATTAATCCAGAGGAATTACACACTTGTATCCAATGCAAACAATATAATGATGGTATTTCTACAACTGAATTAAAAAGTGCGTTTGAAGAATTTATTAGTAATAATTTCATTAACAAGACTAAACTTTTCATTATAGCAACAACGGCTTATTTAGGCTATAAAAAGACTACAAGCATTACAGAATCATACAAGAAAATATTAGAGGACCAATATGGTGTTCAGTATCAATCTTGGGACATACAATTTTTGGAAACTTTTTTAAAACAAAATAAAAATTTTGTACAACTATTTTTTTGTAACTACCAGGCTGAAAAATATTGCTTAGCTAAACTTAAAAAAGAAGCATTAACGACATCTGAAAAACCAGAACCTTATATACAACGGTCAATCATAAACTACAACAAACGTGAAAATGTTTATTTATTTGAAAGACCAAAATCACTTAATCTAACAGATTTACTTATTTCTGAAAATAAATCTTCTTTAAATAAAATATGTTTAGTTGGAGATCCTTATAGTGGGAAAAGCACTTATTTAAAATACACTTCCTATTTATTAGAAGATAAGTATAATAAGCAACCAATAATTATTGAAATAAAAAATTATAGTCCTAAAGCAATCGAAGATATACTCAATTCAAAATACGGTTTCTGGCAGGAAATTCCCTTTCACAAGTTAATAATTATTATTGATGGACTTGATGAGACATCGCCTGATTCATTTATTGATTTTGCAAAACATATAAATGAATTTGCTGAAAATTATCAAACAATTCCTGTAATATTATCATGTAGAAGTTTATTCTATGAAGAGTATAATTTACAATCACTACTTGATTCTTTTGAGCCTTATGAATTATACCCTTTACAGTATAATGATATTGTGAATTACATAAGTAATTCGTTGCAATCCGAACAGTCAGATTTTTTGAAAATTATTGAACATAATAATCTTAGCGCAATACTCTATTATCCATTTTATCTTATCTATTTAGTCGAATTATTTAAAAATGGTAGTTCTGTATTTCCAAAAACAAAGACTGAAGCATTATCGAATTTCATATCAAATGAGTATTTAACTAACCGTAGAAGGCTGCCGAGCGGGAAGCCGCTAAATAAAAATGAAAGTTTATACAATAAAACACTTCAAAAACTTGCTTTTGCTTTACAATTATCCGGATTAAATTCCTATCAAACCACTCAAATAAACGAGCTTTTCAATCCGCAAGAATTAGAAATATTAGAACAGAGCGCTCTAATAAGTATATACTCAGGAAAGTGGTCTTTTGTAAATGCGCTATTTCAAGAACATTTGGCGGCTTTAAGGTTATCAATTTTGGAAGAAAACCAAATATTTTCTTATGTATCTATTGGATACAAGATAAGAAAGTTAAAGCTTAAATGGATTCAATCATATTGCACTCTCATATCATTTACTGATGACAAGAAAAAATTAAAAAAACTTATTGAGTTCTTAGAACGTGATAATCCCGAACTAATTTTTAAAACTGAAAAAACAAAATACGATGTAAGCACCATTCATTTTTTTCTAAAAACAGTAATCGAACGATGCAATGACTTAAATGTGTTTCTATTTGTAACTCATGAAAAAGAAGTAGCATATTTTATTGAAGATTGTGATTTGGCAATAGGATATTTAATCGATATTATCAATAATAACAATTATAAAGATTTCACTAAAACAACTTGCACAAGAATACTTCAAAATGTAAAACTTAAAGAAAGAAATCTTCCTGACTTATTTGCTAACATCAGGACTGAAATTTTTAAAACTGCCAATGCAGAATATGCTAATAATCTCTTGCAGCTGCTTGCAATAAATAAGCTAGGTGATTTAAAGCTTTTAGATAAGTTAATTAAACTGCCACTAAACCAGCACCATCAATTTAGAAACGGCATGTACCTCCTTATTGTTTCCTTAGACCTTGTCGAACATTTTTATGAGTATGGTTTATCAGGAATTCCAATATTGATTTCATATAATAAACCAATAAGTCTTGGTGGTTCTGAATATTACTTGGAGACTTTTATATTACACACAAACAAACCTTCTCAGATTCGTCAATTATTCCAAGCTATTCTTGAGCCTGAATGGTTAGCTTTTAACAGATTTAAAACTGATAATTTCTATAACAGACTTTCAAAAAAAATCTCCCAATTAGTTTCTACAACTCCTGTTATCGTTTTTGAAATAATATTCTTTTTTCAAAGGATATTGGAAGAACATGTATATGACAGCGGTTTAAAACGAATTAATGAGTTAGTAGAGAATTCTAATGCCAGTTTAATTGTGTTACAAGCGCTAATTAATTCATTAAAGGAAAAAGATGAAGCGATAAAGTGGAAATACGGAGAGTTAATTACTCCTGACTGTTTTGATTACTTACTTTTCGAATACGAAGAAGATAATATTTCTGTAAGAGAGTTACAGTCGCTAATACATGGATTAAATCAATCAAAAAATAAATTTTATTACGATCAATTCCTTCAACTATGCAAAGACGCAACTGAGAATACAATATTTCCTGATAATGACTATTGGGAAAAGGATTTGGAATTGCAAAAAATTAGAAAACGGAATGACGTTGCATGTTTGCAATCACTATACTTTTTTGAAAAAGCCATAACCAAATATTTTAAAGGTTATGGAAAAAAATCGATTGATAAAGAAAATTTATTTGTGCATGCTAATTCAGAGCGTTCCAGAGTATTAGTTGATTCAGATGTTATATCCCGATTTATAATACATTACTCACAAGGAAGAAAAATAGTTGACTTAAATGAATTTTTAAATTTTTTTGTAAACGATGACGCTTTTGAATATTACCGGGCACAAACCATTTTAGAACATTCATCTTTGGTAAATTCAAATGAAAATAATCTACTTGAAATTTTAGAAGAGTATTATAATCAGAAATTACTAACTGCAAATTTTGAAAATGCATTATGGCAAGAAAATCACAGAGATCATTTTAGAAGAATCGAAGTTCTTCTTGCAGAAATTTTCAAAAAGTTCGAATTTGTAACAGATTCCAAATACTTAATTCAAATGATTTGGATGGATGCAAGCGGAATAAAGAATCCATTAAGTGGATTTAATCATAAGTCCGAGTTCAGCGATTTAATTATAAGCAAACTTCCTCAGCAAGAAATACCAGTTTTAAAAAAACAAATCATTTCAAATCTACAGAAGGGCATTAATTATCCTGGGGTGTTAGGCAATCATATTTTCTTGTGTTATCAACTTGAAATTGCAAGTGCCAAAGATTTAATCTTAGATGTTATAGTAAAAAGACGATTAAAAGATTATGCATTGGTTCATTGTGTAGATATTTATTTAAAACTTGGTGGGCATGAAAGTAATCTTTATCCAATTTTTGAGAATATTACTGATTATAATGATTACTTATACTTACACTTAGCCAAAATCATAAAAGATAATAACCCGGACTTGGTAATAAAATCCTTGCAGTTAGTTCTAACAGATGGAAAAGCTGATTTTCAAATAAAAGTTGAAGCCGCAAAATATCTTGCCAATCTAAAAAGTATGAACGGCTTTAAATTTTTAGCAGATTATGTTAGAGCAAATAAGCAAGCTCCATATTCTATTCAAGGCAATACTGATATAACGAAGGTTGATACTATTTCTGCATTAAACGAAATAGAGGATTTGATGTTTATATTAGTTGATCCACAATATCAACCACAACATTCTTTTCACGATTCAGCCAAATATTTGTTGTCAGAATGGATAATTCAGCTTGCTAGTAAAAGTGAAGAAGATTTATTATTGGTTGAAGAATTTCTTAAAACAATGAAAGATAAATTAGCTGCTCGATATCCACTATCGTTTTATGACCTCAATTGGTACATAATAAGAATAAATGAAAATTTTCGGAACACTGATAAATTTGACAAATCGATAAAAGAAGTAAAAAATATTTTGAAGGAGCTGGAGACAAATTAAGTTATCAATCGTTGTGCTTAAAAAAGCTCATTTCTAAATTGTAAATAATCTAATCCATCTTCAATTGTCAATCCTGATGGTCTTCGCTCATCTTCAAACAATAAATCGCGGAAGCTTTTTTCCAAACTTCCATCCGTTTGACTAAATATATCAGCGTCTTTTAACACAATTCGATTTAAAACTTCTCTCGTTAAATCATCTAAAAATTTTGAAATGCTTTTTAACTGCGCTTCTGATTTTGAAAGTGAACCACCATGAAAATAACTTGACCGAATTGCATAAGCATCTTTGAACTGTTTATATATACTTCTTCTAAAAAATCTTGAATCACTTGCATATAGCGCAATGCGTTCTCCTAACTGGTGAGAAATTTCACCCTGTGAGTTTCCAGAAAACAATGACTCATAAATGCAAACATAAAACGCTATTTTTTGAGGTAGTTGGGATGTAGAGCGTGCGAGCCCTAAAAATCCAAATGCTCGCTCGATTCTTGTTATTTTTTTCACATCATATGGAACTCTTTCTCGTTTTGCAATCAAAGATGATTCAGTAGATTTAACTTTTTTAATTTTGAAGGTTTGGTGGTAAAAAAGATTTGAAGCTTTTAAATAGGTATCAACAGCTCTGCTTATTTCATCTTTGGAAAAAGGTTGCACAACATTTAGCCGCCCGTCGCAGGTTGAGTATCTTACGTTAGTACTTTTTTCTAACAACCTTTTGTGCTCTGGCAGGAACAGATGAATAGAGCTCAATGAACAGCAATTGTCTTTTATCAACCAAAAACTACTAATTAAGTTTTCAAAAAATGCCAGATAGACATCAATATTATTGTCAAGATTAGCTATATCTTCTGGTGTTAACTCTTGTGAATCGAAATCAGACTGTGAAAAAAAATATGGACTTTGCTTATATCTATATGCACCAAGTTGCCCAATTCCTTTTTTAAAAGTTTCATATAGTAGGTTTGCTTTCAAAAAATCCATGTCAGAACTAAATGCAAATCCTATTATGTTTAAGGTTTCATTTAATGGAGAAATATTTTCTGTTATGCAAGATATTTTTACTGTAGCCATAAATATAATTCTTAAATTTTGGGTTGGAGCGGATTCTTTACTACAGAGCTAATGTGAGCACCAAGAAACCGGCATAGTATCAAACACAGACTGCTTTCTGTTAAGGGATTGTCATTGTACAGCTAATTTGATGTGAGGTAAGAACCCTGGGCTTAAGCATTGGACCATTAGCAATTTATTTTCTCGCCATCTTCCACTTTGCCCTGCAACACCAGCCTTTCGCTTTTTTCCATATCGGTAGGCTTAGAATTATGATAAACCACCTCGATGGAATTACCCAAAGTATCCACCGCGGTAAATGTAAGGTAGTTTGGATCTTTAACGGGATCATAATTCATTGGCTGGTTTTTGTCCATCTTCGCTATCAGGTTCACATACTTACCCGGCTTTTGCTTTGCCGATGCAATAGTTTCATAGGTAGTTACATCACCCATAAAACTGATAAGCGTTGCAATTGCGGCAGCAATAAGCACCAATGCTATAATATGCGTTTTTTTCATGCAAAAAAGTTCGGTGGCAAATTTAATCTAAAACTGCATGTGACCATTTTAAAGATTGTAAATGAATTTCTAATTCATTTGAGGTAGCTCAGCTCATTATCCGTTGAGAGACATTGCCGGAAGTCATATAATTTATAAAGTAGCCTGTCCTGTCAGCGCAAAAAAGCCAACACCCCCATACCTCCTCCATACTTCCTTCATACCTCCTCCATACTTCCTTCATACTTCCTCCATACTTCCTTCATACTTCCTTCATACTTCCTCCATACTTCCTTCATGGTTGAAGCATGAACCTGGTGTAGCTTAAATTCTTTATTTCAGCAGGCATAAATTAACTTCTTCTATATATTTTTCTGTCGCAGCAAGGTCTGCCTGGCGAAGCAATGTGTGGGGGGTGCGACCCTGCGGTTATCCTATCCTGGCTGCATTAATAAATAATAATATCCATTTAAATTAAACGCGGGGGCTCAGCCTCGCTCAAGGCTTTGCATTGAAAACTCCGCTACAACATAAGTCCCATCTTCCCAATCAACCCAACAACACTTTCAGCTTTGCATCAAATAAATCTTTTGCACTTTCATAGAATGCCTCCGCACTTCCTACCAGTTGTTGCAGCTCATTATCAGTTATAGAAAATTCATTTGTGTACCTTGATTCAAGGTAAGCTTTTTCCAATAGACGCAGTAAACGGTTTTCTTCTTCTTCGTTTTCAGAAAGCAAATATTGCAGCTCCGGCAAACATCTGCGCAATGGCTTTTTCAATTCTTTAAACCTGTGTGTTTTGGCACAATTGCCAAGTAAGGCTGTTATCAAACCTCTTACAGTTAATTCAACAGCTTGCTGTAACATAAAGGCTGTCATTTGCCGGTTGTTCTCAACGTAATAATTAGATGCGCCTTCCAAAAAACTATCTGCTTTTGCATACGCCTGCATAAATTGTTTTTCAGCATTGGTTGCCATTGTTTGGAGTATTTCTTTTGAAGGATAGGAAAAAGCGGGAAGCTCATTGCTGTATATAAGTTTTTCTTTATTGCATGCCATGTTATTATACAAATGGCCTTCTGTTAACTGTTGCTGAATAACCTCTGATCTATGTAAAGACACATCAATGCTGATGTTCTCCATATTGGCCATTGATATTACCCGTTCATAATGGCTAAAGGATGTTGTTGCCGTAGATGGAATAACCACCAGCAGGTCCAAGTGTTCGTGTTTATCTTTTGTTACATGATAATGCAACAAAAATATTTTCTCAGGATTAATACAGGCTTTAATAAATGCCACCACTTTTTCCTGCGCAGCAGCAGGTGGTTGTTCTCCTGGTTGTTGCGTGAATGCCTGTATCTCTTTTCCTGCCTTGTCCAGTACATCGAGCAGGCTGTTAAAAGGGTAAAAGAAATCTTTTAGGTAGAATGATAAGCCTGTACGTAACTCATAGTCAAGAAAATCTACCAGTAACCTTCGCAGGTTTTCTTTAAGCGCTGCAGGATTGTGATACTCGAAGAATTGGGCAAGGTCTTCTGCCAGGTCTTTGCTGAGGGTGTATTGTGTATGCATGGCGTTGGGATTTTTAGGAGGATGAAGTAAGCCTATGTTCTCTGGATAAATTATTCTGCCCGTACTGTTCTATACTTTTGCATGCATATTTTAGCAACTGTTGTTTATACTGCAACAAATTATAACTTAGTTTATCTTTATACCTTAAAACTGATTAATTGTTTATATGGAAAAAATCATACACGAAGGCCGCAACGTAAAACGCATACGCGAAATGCTGGGCGTTAAACAGGAAGCGCTTGCTATTGAATTAGGTGATGACTGGAACCAGAAGAAAATCTCACTCCTTGAAGGCAAAGAAACCATTGAACCCCAACTGCTGGATGAAGTTGCCAAAGCTTTAAAAGTACCCGTGGAAGCGATTAAGAATTTTGATGAAGAAAAGGCAAATACTTTCTTTAATTCATTTCATGATAATAGTGTAAACAATGGTGCAGT
>Ga0206903_10039_pt1 | contig 26034 bp, 18 predicted proteins | sample Alteio_BWOrgHeat_45_FD_152959 | JGI IMG/M metagenome (GOLD analysis project Ga0206903, IMG submission 152959) | Enriched cells from forest soil in Barre Woods Harvard Forest LTER site, Petersham, Massachusetts, United States -... | ecosystem: Environmental > Terrestrial > Soil > Temperate forest >... | reverse complement strand
CGCGCGGGGTTTTGATGAGTTTCAAGACGTCCCATTTCGTTCAAGATGAGAGATTCGGCTTCCTTCAGCTGTTTTAAGACATCCTGTTTACGCTTCACTTCCTGTTCACGGCGGAATCGCGCTTGTCGTTCCTCGGCTTCCAGCCGTTTTTGTTCTTTGGTTTTTCGGGGGGGAACAACAGGTGCCTCACCCTGGGCTAACGCCGTCCCTCTCCCGATGGGAGAGGGCGCCGACAGGCCGGGTGAGGCCACATGATGTGCAGCCTCAATTCGTTCCTCGGACCGGAAAAGATCACCTTCATCTCCCTCTTCCTGGGATTTCTTATGCAGAAAGTAATCGTAATCCCCGGGATACAACGTCACCTTGCCGTCTTTGACGTGGATAATATGGCCGGCCAGTTGGCGAATGAAATACACATCGTGACTGATAAAGCAGATGGTCCCTTCAAAAGACTTGAGCGCCGTGAGAAGAACATCCACGCTCGCCATATCCAGATGGGTCGTCGGCTCATCGAGCAAAAGAAGATTTGGCGGATCGAGGAGAAGCCGGGCCAATCCCAAACGGCTTTTTTCTCCCCCGCTTAAAACCTCCACTTTTTTGAACACCGCATCGCCCCGAAAGAGAAAGGAACCGAGTACGGTTCGGACCGTTTGCTCGCTATGGTTGCGCTGCGTATCGAGAGCTTCCTGCAACACGGTGCGGCCTTCCTTGAACATCTCCGCTCGGTGCTGTGAAAAATAGCCAGCATCCGTATTGTGTCCGAGCTTGCGTTCCCCCTCTTGGAAAGGAATCGCTCCCGCGAGGAGTTTGATCAGCGTGGATTTTCCGGCGCCGTTGGGACCGACAAGACCGATTTTCTGGCCACGCTCCAAGGTGAGGTCCAGTCCATCATAAACCCAATGCTTTCCGTCGTAAGATTGGCGAATATTTTTGAGCATGAGCACATTCTGGCCGCTCCGTGCCGGTTGCGGAAAAGAAAACCCCACCGTCGCGAGCGTTTCCGGGAGCTCGATTCGTTCCATTTTTTCCAGATACTTGATTTTGGCCTGCGCCCGCGAGGCCGTCGATGCTTTGGCTCGGAATTTGTTGATGAAATCTTCCAATTCCTTAATTTCCTTTTGCTGGCGGTGATAGGCGGAAACCAGGTTTTCCTCTTCGCTTTTGCGTTGGGCGAGATAGTCTTCAAAGGAGCCTGTGTAAACATTCAGCTTCTGGTTGCGCACTTCGACAATACGATTGACGATATCATTGATGAATTCGCGGTCGTGTGAAATCAGGAAGATGGCGCCACGGTATGCCTGCAGATAATTCTGGAACCACAGGAGAGACTCCAGATCCAAGTGGTTGGTAGGCTCATCCAGCATCAGAAGGTCCGGCTCATCGAGGAGAAGTCGAGCGATGGCCACCCGCATCTGCCAGCCGCCGGAGAGTTCCTGGATCGGCCGTTCGAAATCCGTTTGACGAAACCCAAGCCCGACCAGGATTTTTTTGGCGCGCGGAATTCGCGTCGATTCCTGCACATCATCGCCCACGACTTCTTCGAGAACATGATGGCGGGAAAAGGTCGTCGTCTCTTGCGGAAGATATCCAAAGGTGATTCCGGAACGGAGGCTGATCTCTCCTTCATCCGGCTCCTCGGTTCCCATGATGAGCTTAAAGAGCGTGGATTTCCCGGCGCCGTTGGGTCCGACCAGTGCGAAGCGCTCCCCCTCATTGATCTGGAGAGAGACCTCATCCAGCAGGCCCTGGTTTCCAAACGACTTCGATACATTTTTCAACGTGATCACAAGTCAGTGATTATACCTCCACCTTTGCCTTGACATTCCATTCATCAAACCTTATCTTCTCTTTAATGAACCGAAACGAACGAAATATCCTGATCGTGATCCTTCTTTTGCTTCTTTTGGGCCTCCTGTTCTGGCGAGTAGGGTGCGGCCGGCGGTCCGGGCCTCTCAACGTGCCTGAATCTGTCAACGTCTCCACGTCCACCCTTCCGGCCCCATCGACCACCACCGTGCTGCCGGCAACGATAAAACCTGTATCCTCTGAAACGACCAAACCCAAGCTGCCAAAATCCGCGGCCAACAATTCAGGAACCACAGCCGCCGGAACGCCGATACCGCCGAAGCTAGAGCTTCACAAAGAACTGATTCCCAAGAATATCGAGATCGTGCGCTGTTACTATTCGCAAGATATCGTTGCTCCCGGAACAACCTTTGGTTTTGATGTAAATGGCTCAGGGTTCACGAGTGAATTTGAAAAAATGATTAAAGTGGAGTCGGGCCATGAACACGTTCTCATTAAAAACCTTCATCTAATCACCACCAATCAGATTCATGGAGACATGGAAGTGGGAGTCGAGGCAAAAACCGGATTTATCTATCCTCGAGTGCTGATTCATGACCTTCCCGTCTTCAGCGCACCCGAACCCTTTGCCAATGTCCGACGAGGTGAAGTCCTCGCCGTCTTTTTTACCAATATGGAGGAAAACGGCCGCGGCGGGACATTCCGGGTCATCACTAACTTGGATGATGCACTTTCTAAAACGTTTCGGGTCGACCCAGACACCGCGGGTATTCAAGTTTCAAACATTGAGTTCTCGCTTCCCTTCATCGTCAATGGACATCTGCAGATTGGCCAAGGGGTTCCCCCCGGCGACCATGGCCTGACTGTGCAGATTGCTGGAAAAGAACAATACAAGCGTATCGGGATGATTCGCATCGTCCGGCCCAATATCGGACAGACCGGTTTTATTCAGGGGCTCGTAGCCCAGGAGAAGTATCACCGGCCCGGTGACGAGGTCCAAGTCTATGTCCAGGCGACGGGGATGACCGCGCAGGATGTTTCCGGCTTGGATGCGAAGGTGGATAACTTTGATCTCGGGAAGGCGACCTTTACTTATCTCTCCCCGATCCAACTCCGCGTGACGTTCCAGAGCCCCACCAACACACCTCCCGGCTCCTACGGCGTCCAGATCTTAGACAAGACCGGCCAGATCCTTTTTCAGAAGAAAGATCTCTTTGAAATGGTGCCGGCGAACTGGGTCGCCAGTGTCCAGGTTACCCCTCCTGTGAAAGCCGGCGGAGCCAGCCTGCTTAAGGTCCTGGGCCGCGATTTTTCCAACGAGTTCATCGCCTCGTTCCATATAGATGTGGATGAACCCGGTATCGTCGTCGGTACCGTGCAGCGGCAGGACGCTTCAACATTAACGGCGACGATTCATGTGAGTCCCGGGGTCGCTCCCGGCGATTACTGGCTGCACCTATCAACCAACGGTCAGAAAATCTCGCCGCCCTATGGAAGCATTATCAAGGTGGACGCTGGACAATAAACTGGGAACTTTCCTGTTTTCGAGAAGTTGAATACGCTAGCAGACTAAATTACATGAGGAGGATTCTCTATGCGTCTTAGCCGCAAATTGGCTGTTGTCGTTCTAGGATTCGGGTTTTTGTCTCTGGCCAGCGCCGTCCGTGCCGCCGATTTTAACATCGACCCTTACCATTCCAGCGTTTCATTCAAAATAAAGCATGTGATTGGCAAGGTGACAGGACATTTCGACAAATTCACCGGGACTTTTTCTTATGAGGCAGGCAAACCTCAGACCTGGTCAGCGATGTCTACGATTGAATCCGCGAGCGTCAATACGGGAATCGAAAAGCGCGACAACCACCTCCGCACGCCGGATTTCTTCGATGTAACGAAATATCCGACCCTCACCTTTAAAAGCACGGGCGTCACCGATGTGGTGGGCGATAAGGCCAAACTTCACGGTGATCTCACGATGCATGGCGTGACCAAGCCGGTAGTGTTGGATCTCGAAGTTGCGGGAGTCGTGAAGGATCCCATGGGCGCGGGCAACAGAGCCGGTGCTACGGCAACCGGCCATGTGGACCGGACGGACTTTGGCATTGGACCAACAAGCGGACCGATGGCCGGCGCCATCGGAAAAGACGTCGAAATCACCATCGAAACCGAAGGCGTCAGCAAATAACGACGTCGGTCGCTATTCTCCCCAATCCTCGCCAGAAATCCGTCTAAGCGACTTTTTCGCGGACTGATGGTGTTTGTCCTGCAACATTTTATTTTTCGCGCGGCGAGAACGCCGGCGCTTCTGTCGACGGATTTTTTCCTGCCTCTGCTGTTCCTCTGTTTTTCTTTTCAGGATTCGGGCCTCAAAGAGGTCCAGGAGTCGGCGACGGGCCAGATATCGGTTGATGGCTTGAGAACGATCGTCCTGGCATTTTACGAAGAGGCCAGTCGGCCGATGCAGCAATTGAACGCAGGTGGAAGTTTTGTTGACGTGTTGGCCTCCGGCCCCGCTTGATCGAACAAAGGATTCTTCTAGATCTCGCTCGTAAATGCCCACGGCTTCCATCTTCCCGCGGAGAGCTTCTTCTTTGGTAGGACTGACGCTCACTTCTTTCCGTTGGCTGGAAATTCGTTTTCCATGCCTTTGCGGATTTTGCGAATGGCTTCTTCGGCGGCACGCTTCAGTCGTCCGTCTCGCTCGCCGGAAGTGTATTTCATGAGGGCTTCGGTAGCACGTTCATCGGCGAAATTAGCCAACGCCCGGACGACGGAGAGTTGAACCAAAAGATATTTGTCGCTCAAAAGATCGATGAGAATGGTCTGAACGTCGCCTCTCAACCGGCCGAGAAGACCCAGCCGGCGAATCGCGGTCATCCGCACGTTTGGATGATACCCATAGCGGCTATATTCCTTGAGGATCGTAAAAGACTCGGACAGTTGCAGCATGCCGACCGCCTCGAGCGCCGCGCAGCGCAAGACATCATTCCAAGATTCTCTTTTCAGATACTCCTTGAAGAAGCCCAAGAGCGCCGGATCTTTCATTCGTCCCAACGTGCGGATTGATTCTGCCTCGGCCGAATAGCCCTTTTCAGAACCACCGCGGGACTTCACTTCCGTCAGAACGCGAGGAGAAACAAAAGTTCCCAAGGCTTCATAAAGCGTCCGCCGGGCCTTCGGATGCTCAATCTGCCGTAACCCCTCCAGAAGGGCATCCAGAGCTCCCGTCAAATTGGTCTTCGCCAGGGCTCGCGCAATTTCACCCTGAACACCCCAGAATTTTTCCTGAAAGAGCGCTTGCCGCAGGGCTTGGAGGGCGTTCGGACTTCCCAGTTTTCCCAAGGCCGCCGCGGCGTCTATCCGGCCAAGGACATGCGGATCTTCCGTCAGCTGAACAACCCACATTGATTCGGGTTTGGAGAAGTCCACGCGTTTTAAAATCGAATGGTCGGGATCAAAAAGCACGAGGTCCGGGGCGGAAGGCGCAGGATAAGAGAACAATTGTTCCTTTTTCTCCACCACTTCCTGAAAGCGCCGAGACTTTCCGCCGGCGCGAAGTTCAATCGTGACCGGGAGAGTATAAAGGGGTGTCTCGTCGTTTACAGCCTGCGTTTGAAGAACGCGGACATACACTTTTTTCTCTTTGGCGTCCCACCAGGTTCGCACTTTGAATTCCGGATGCCCACCTTTGAATACCCACTGGTCAAAAAATGAACGCATGTTTTTGCCGGTAGCATCCTGAATGGCATTAATGAGATCGACTGTTTCCACTCCCTGCGCTCTGTGACGCGTCAGATAGAGATTCATTGATCGCCACCAGGCCGCTTCACCAAGCTGTTTGCAGATCATGTGGAGAATGCAGGAGCCTTTTTCATACAGGTGTCGGTCGAAAAGATCGTTCGTATTCTTGTACAGCTTGGTCGATAGAGGACGCCGATACCGCTCTTTGTCTTCGTCAAAATAGGCGTCGGCGTTTCCACGCAGCTCATACATGAATTCGTCATATCCCATGTCATGCTCTTTAAAGAGCGCCTCGAAATAGGTAGCGAAGCTTTCGTTCAACCAGGCATGAGACCAGTCCTTACAGGTGACGAGATCCCCAAACCACTGATGGGCCAGTTCGTGGGCGACTAAGGGATCGCTGGAAAAATCGAGATGGGCACGTTCGTCATGGAGGGTAAGAGCCGTTTGTGTCGTGCAGGAGGTATTTTCCATTCCTCCATAGATGAAATCGATGGCTGCCACTTGGGAATACTTGGCGTAGGCATAAGGAACACCGAGCTTTTTGGAAAAAAATTCCATCATTTTCGGCGTTTTGCCGAAAGCCCGCCGGGCATCCTCTTCCCGTCCGGGCTGGCAATAGTAAAGAACGGGCACGCGCTGCCAATGGTCCTTAATTTCAGTGAATTCCCCCACCGCCAAGGAGACCAAATATGGGGGTTGAGGAATATTGTGCTTCCAATGAAACGTCCGGGTGCTGCCATGGCGGGTATTTCGCACCAGAGCCCCATTGGAGATCGCCGTAAATCGCTCGGGAACCGTGACAATCATCTCGGTGGTCGCCCGTTCCTGAGGAGCATCATGGCAGGGGAACCAGTAGCGGTTGTATTCGTCCTCCCCTTGCGTCCAGGCTTGCAGGGGTTTGTCCGGATATTGGCGATCGGGTCCGACAAAATGAAGCCCCAGTTTAGGCTCTGTGACCTGATAATGGATCGCCACTTCAACGGAGGCACCCCTGAAAACCGGTTTTGGCCAGTGGATCTTAATTTGTCGACCAGTGTACTCAAATTTGAGCGCTTTTCCCTGGCTGACGACTTTCAAATTCTTGAAATCCACGGCATCAAAAACCATCTCTGATGCATGCTCAGATAGGGCCGATAAACGGATAAAAGATTGCCCTTTTAACGTTTTTCGCGCGAAATCGAGCGCTACCACAAGGCGAAAATGCTTTGTGTCAAAGGTGCGATCGGGAGCGTAATGGGGAGTGGAGCCAGGGTAGGAAAAACGACCGTCCGCTAAGGCTTCGGAGTGAGATCGGCACTCAAAAAACTTGTCCATAGAAGCGTTATTCTAGCAATTTCTGGAGATCATAAACCTCTTGCAAAAACAAGTCGAATCAGCTACATACAGCTATGCGTTCGTATAATGGTATGCAAGACCGAAGATGGGATTTGCTCATTCTTTTTCTTCTCTTAAAGGGCGGCCCGGTATGGTCCGCCGAAAAGCCAATGACGCGAGAATATTGGCTTAAATCAACCGATGCGGCTAGCATGATTCAGGCATTAAATATTGTCATGAGGAACCCGACCGGCAATCTCGTCATGGGGGGTCAGGGGAATCATCTTGTTATTACCGACTCGCCCGAACAACAGCTTCAGATCGCCGAGATTATTCCCGTGATGGACCTTCCGCTCACCCAAACGAAACCTCAAAGAATCACCATGGAATTAGTTGGTCGGGCCGGCGTCTATATGCGCCAAAACCTCAAGACCGCAATAGCTTTGAAAAAAAATAGCGGCGGGACAACGGTGACCCCGGCCGTGACTCTTACTTCAGGAATTAACTCCTACGACACGTTCAGATCCACCGTTAGTGTTTATGCGGAAGAAGACGCCAGATTATTGAAGGAGAGCAGACACCTTATCGAGGACCCGATCCAGCTTTCGGTAATCGATCTGCAGCTGAAGGGAATTTTTCAAGCCACCTCGGGCGCGCCCCTGGCGCTTCTTACATACGGAGGCACGACGTTCGTCGCCAGGGATGGAGGCCTCTTCGAAGGCAACAAGTCCCGGGTTAAGGACGTGACGTCAAAGGTTTCAAAAGAGGAAGTCATCGTGACTGGGCCTGACCGGATTCCGCGCCATATTAAATTTAAATCAACCTTATGAAAAGAACTACTTTCTCTCTTGCATCTGCCGGAGGATTTACGCTCGTGGAAATGTCTCTGGTTGTCCTGATTTTGGGAATCATATGCTCCATTGTCGTTGTGTCCTACAACACCCTGGTCGCTAAAGCAAGGTATGCGTCCATATATGGCAATATGAACACCATCGCCAAAGCAGGTGCTGTGGATAGCACCAACAACAATGGGATCTGGGATGCCGCACCCAATCCCTGGACGCCTCCGCCGAGCATGATGGCAACCGGTCTTCTGGATACTTGGCCGCAAGTTACTTGCCCCGGCTGGTATCTCAGTTGGGACAACGGCGAGCTTTTCGGTCTTAATGATGTCCGCATCACGCTACGCAGAGCTGATGACACACCCTATTTGAGTTACTGCGTCAATACGCTCTCCGGGGGCCATTGCACCGGACCGGACATGTATACCAGTCAACCCACGGTCGATATTGTCACGTCTGACATCACCCATCTCTACTGCACTGAATAATCTTTGAGCCTCCCGCCCTTTGGTAAAATCGGGGCATGCCTATGCGCATTATTTCCTTTGAAAGCCGCCGCAACCATGAAATGACGACACTGATCGAGAAAAGCGGCGGACAGGCTATCGTCGCTCCCTGCCTTCAAGAGGTTCCGCTACGCGATAATCAAGAGGCGCTCCTCTTCGGCCAAAAATTGATTGCCGGGGAAATCGACGGTGTCGTTTTCACCACCGGTGCAGGGGTTGATGTTCTTTTCGACGTCCTCGGAACCCAATATTCGAAAGATGCGCTTTCGAATTCCTTTTCAAAAGTGACCTTGGTCGCCAGGGGTCCCAAACCCTTTTCAGCTTTACGGGATCGGGGGTTCCAGAACATCCTGGCCATCGATGAACCGGCCACCAGTCATCAGGTACTGACCATCATGGATCAAGAGGGTCTCCTGCAAGGTAAGACCATTGCCGTCCAGGAATATGGGTCATCCAGCAACGAACTTTCTGACGGTCTGGCGGAACGCGGCGCGCGCGTGTTTCGTGTTCCTGTCTATCGCTGGACTCTGCCTGCCGATACTGAACCGCTGCGCCATGCGCTGCATACCGTCATCGGCGGACAGGCGGACGTGGCCCTTTTCACCAATTCAAATCAAATCCAACAGGTTCTGCGCTTTGCTCAGGAAGAAGGGATCGAAAAGGAATTTCGCGAAGCGCTCTCGCGGATGGTGGTCGCCTCTGTGGGTCCTGTTTGCACGGAATTTCTAGATGAATATGGTGTCCCCGTTGATTTGCAACCAGAAACCCCAAAAATGGATGCCTTGGTGGCAGAGGCCAGCCGCTTGGGGCCAGGACTTCTTGAAAAGAAGCGACGAACGGATGAACGAATAAGCATAAGAGCGGCGGAAACGGCTAGGACCCCAGTCCCCCCACTTCCGCGATCGCTTCTCGAGAATTCTCCTTTTATGAAGGCCTGTCGGAGGGAAAAGACCTCCGTCACCCCTATCTGGCTGATGCGCCAGGCTGGCCGCTACATGAAAGAGTACCGGGATGTCCGCGACCGTCACAGTTTCTTAGATCTATGCAAGGATTCGGATCTGGCCACCGAGGTTACGGTCTATGCCGTCCAACGACTGGGAGTGGACGCCGCCATTATCTTTTCCGATATCCTTGTTTTAGTCGAACCGATGGGATTAAAGCTCGAATACGCCAAAGGGGACGGTCCCCTGATTCATAATCCCATTCGCCAAGGCGCAGATGTCTCCCGGATCTCCAGCGTTAAAGACGGCAGCGGGCTCGAATTTGTCTATGACGCCATTCGGAAAACTCGCAAAGAGCTGCCTACCGATATTCCTTTAATCGGATTTGCCGGAGCACCCTTCACGCTGGCTTCCTACATGATTGAGGGCAAAGGCTCGCGCAATTTCATCCATACCAAGTCGATGATGTACACAGAACCGGACGCCTGGCAGCGCCTAATGAGCAAGATTGCCACCAGCCTGATCGGTTATCTGAATGCTCAGATTGACGCGGGTGCGCAGGCCGTGCAGCTTTTCGATAGCTGGGTGGGCTGCCTGTCCCCCCAGGACTATCAGAAATTCGTTTTCCCCTACAGCCGGCAGGTCGTGCAGGGCATCAAAGCCGGAACACCGGTGATTTACTTCGGAACGGAAACCGCCATGCTCCTTGAATCGATGAAAGACACGGGGTGCCACGTTCTGGGCGTCGACTGGCGCGTCGAGTTGGATGCCGCATGGTCTCGGATCGGCGATGTGGCCATCCAGGGGAATCTCGATCCGGCCGTGTTGTTTGCGGAAATACCGGAAATCCGTCGTCAGGCCAAACGAATTCTCGATCAAGCCGGCGGTCGCCCCGGCCATATCTTCAACTTAGGGCACGGCGTTCTTCCGGACACTCCTGTTGGACATGTAAAGGCTCTGGTAGACGCCATTCATGAAATGAGTAACAGGTCCTTGAAGTGAACCCCTACGATGCCGTGCTATTCATTGGATTCGGCGGTCCAGAAAAATCTGAGGACATTATGCCGTTTCTGGAGATTGTGACGAAAGGTCGTGGGATTCCCCGCGAACGCCTGTTGGATGTCGCCCATCATTATGAAACCATCGGTGGCGCTTCCCCAATCAATGAAATCACTCGCCAGCAGGCACAGGCACTGCAAAAAGAGCTGAAGGCTCGCGGAGCGGATCTCAAAGTTTATATCGGGCAGAGAAACTGGCATCCTTTTCTAGAGGAAACGCTCCGCCAGATGGCATCGGATGGCATCAAGCATGCCATCGGATTTCCCGCCGCCCCCCACCGCTGTGAAGCCAGCTGGGAACGCTATCTCGTCGCGACGAAGGACGCCAGAAAAAAGATCGGAAGCTCTGCCCCGGTTATCGAATACGTCGGCCCATGGTTTGATCATCCGCTCTTTATCGATGCGATATCGGAGCGCATCCGTGAAGTTTCTCCTTCCGATAAGGCGGCGTGGTTTTTTACGGCCCATAGTATTCCTGTCCCTATGGCGAATGAATCCCGCTATGTTCAAGAGCTTGAACGCACGGCGGCACTGGTGGCCGAGCGCTTTGGGAAAAAGGAATGGAAGCTCGCTTACTCCAGCCGCAGCGGCCGTCCCGCAGATCCGTGGCTCGAACCCGATGTCTCTGACGCCATCCGTGAAGAAGCCGGGCGCGGCACCAAAGAAATCTTTTTTATTCCCATCGGCTTTATCGCCGACCACGTTGAAATCCTCTATGACCTCGATATTGAAGCTCAAGAAACCACCAAAAAGGCCGGGGTCCGCCTACTTCGCGCTAAGACCGTTGGAGATCATCCCCTATTTGCCCAGATGATGGCAGACATGATTGAGAAATGTCGTTTGGTCGAACGTCGTTCGGCATGAACGACGTTCAGCACAAACGACGTTCAATCATCGTTATAGGTGGCGGCATCTCAGGCCTCGCCGCAGCATGGCACCTTCACAAGACTTCTCTAGCTCCGGCAACTCCCATAAACCTTCAACTCCTCGAAGCTTCTCCGTACGCGGGCGGTTCTTTAAAGACGGCACACCGCGAAGGGTTTCTCCTCGAGATGGGCCCGGATTGTTTCATTTCTGAGAAACCGCGCGGAATTGGACTCTGCAAGGAACTGGGGCTCGATTCAGAACTGATTGGGACTCGCCCGGACTATCGGCGGAGTTTCATCCTGAGAGCGGGCCAGTTCTATCCTATCCCGAAAGGTTTCTACCTCATGGGGCCTTCCCGCTACAGGCCGTTTTTAAAAAGCGGGCTCATGAGTTGGCCGGGAAAGTTTCGCGCCATGATGGAACCTCTCATACCGAGCCGACCCCAGACCGATGAATCGCTCGCCTCCTTTGTACGGCGGCGGTTCGGGCAGGAAATGCTGGATTGGATGGCCCAGCCGCTTGTAGCCGGGATTTATGGGGCCAGCCCGGACACCTTGAGCCTGCGGGCCACTTTTCCCCAATTCCTGGAATTGGAACGGACATACGGAAGTATCGTTTTTGGATTGAGAAAAAAACGTGGGGCAGAGCGTTCCGCCAGTGGTGCCCGCTATAGCCTTTTTGTCACGCTTCGACGCGGCATTCAAACACTCGCCGATACGCTGGTCACAAAACTTGGCTCCGACATCGTCCGCACTCATGCGCGTGTGAAAGCGATCCGACCGAAAGACGGGGCCTGGCTGATTGAGAAATCCGATGGGGAAACCCTCACAGCTGATGCCGTTTGCCTGGCACTCCCTTCATATGGAGCGGCGGATCTTTTACGTGAGGTCGATGTCGATTTGGCTAATGATCTTGCCGGTATCAGTTACGCACCAGCCGCGACCCTCAATTTCGCCTTTCGGGAGTCAGACCTGACTCGGCCGCTTGATGGTGTCGGCTTTGTGGTTCCACATAAAGAAAACCGGCTGGTGCTGGGCTGCACCTTCGCTCAGAATAAATTCGAAGGGCGTGTTCCCAAAGGGTCTGTGCTCGTTCGGGCTTTTCTGGGTGGCGTCCAGAATACTGCATGGACTCGGGATAATAATGAAAAATTGACCGAAAACGTGATTGCTGAACTGAAAGGCTGGCTTGGGATTACGGGAAAACCTCTTTTCTCCCACCTTGAACGCTACGATCAGGCACTGCCTCAGTATGCAGTGGGCCATCTGCAAAGAATATTACGGATTGAGGAACGAGTTTTACATCACAAGGGACTGTCGTTGGCCGGAAATTGGAGTTATGGGGTCGGGATACCGGACTGCATCGAGTCTGGCGAACGCGCGGCCAGCTCTCTTATGGCTTATTTAGAACGTCCAGAACCTGCCCTTTCGTAAGGAATTCAGAAAGAGTCACCGGCGTCTTCCCAGGCTCATAAAACGCATAAAAAGGAATCCCGGAACGTCCAAATTTCGCCAAATATAGCCGGATTGTCTCATCGCGCTTGGTCCAATCCGCCCGCATGATGACCACATTCTTCTTTTGAAGAGCCTCTTTGATCGCCCCTGATCCCAGAACAAACCGTTCGTTGTATTTGCAGGTTACGCACCAATCGGCCGTCACATCCACGAGGACCGGCCGGCCTTCAGCCAAAATTGTTTGAATTCTGGATTCGTCGAACGGTTCCTGAGGGGTGGACCGGACTTGCTGAAAGAACACCCAAAGTAGCCATACTGTAGTTCCAGCCAGGATAAGACCGAAAAACATCTTGAGACGCACCATCCAAAAACCCGGTCTCGGCAACCAACCTAGACTACTCGGAAAGGCCGCGAGAGTAAGATAGGGAAGCGCCATTCCCGTACCGGCCACTGCAAAAGCCACCATAATCGTCCCTGACGACTGGGTGAGGGCAAACCCCATGGCGGTACCCAAAAAGGGCGCCGAGCAGGGAGTGGCCAGGAGTGTCGCAAACAGACCGGACATAAACTGTGCCGTGGGGGTTTCCTTTTGACCATAGGTTGTCGCGAAATGGCCGAAAATTCGCGGCATTCCGATTTCAAAGACGCCCCAGAGATTGAGCGCGAACATAAAAACCACGACCGCCAGAAACATTACAAATACTGGGTTTTGAAACTGGATACCCCATCCCACCGCGCGCCCGCCTTCCTTGGCCGCGACAGCGATCGCCCCCAGTCCAAGAAAAGAGGTGATGATTCCCGCGGCACTTAATAGGGAGTTTCGCGCGATCAGAGAATTAGCACGTCCCGATTGTTGGACAAGACCCAGCAGCTTGATGGAGAGAACCGGCAGAACGCAGGGCATCACGTTTAAAATGATTCCGCCGCAGAAGGCTAATAGCAGCAAAGCAGGAAGGGAAAGCGATCGGGGAGGGGCCGGAGCTTCGGATACCGGGAGTAGTTCTTTTACGACGGTGGGGGCTGAGTGTTGGACCTCGTCATCAGATTTCCCGGAAGGTACCAGGGCCATGAATCTTTCGATGAGATCAGAGGATGCCGAATCCGTCTCCTCCTGTCCAACCGGCAAATCGAGGTTGAAAGTGTACTTGTAGGGAACACAGGCTGTGTTGCAGGTGAGATATGAGATGGTGGCCATGACATGAACGGATTGGCCAGTTGCCTCCACCTGGGCCTGAACCGGGTAGACGACTTCCCCCTCATATCCGTATTCGGTGATATTTCCCGGAAGCACGAACCGCGTTGGCGCTGGCCACATCAAGGTCTGATCTTTGAGCCCTTCCGATCCCTCCCATTTCACTGTAGGCGCATAGCCGGCGTCGCCCGGGATTTTCCAGTACACATACCATCCGGGAGCGGTTTTGAAATGAAAACCGAGCAGGATCTTTCCATCTTGCGATACGCTGTTGGCTGCGGCAATCAGGCGAACTTGTCCATTGGGATTTGTTTTCCACTCTGTGACAGCGGCGCGAGAAAGGGCTGGGAGCAAAAGAAGGCCGGCTAGAAAAAGTAGATGCTTAGATACCACCCAAGAGGCGGCGCAAGAATCGCCGTCCATTTCCGGATTTGAAATACATTTCGCGGCGATACGCTGAATTACGGTCGGGACGAATCTCATGATAAATCAGATTATAGGACGGATGACAGGAGGAATGCTCAAGCAGACGACGATTGAGATCTTTTGTCGACCCTACGTAATGACGTCCAGTCTTTGAATCCTTTAGGACATACACGAAGTACATTCATATTGTTAGAGGGATGGAATGGGAATTTATTCACTGAGAAGAGGTGCCGCGCTCCGGGACTAGGATTCGGGCGCCACACTACGGGCGCCCGCCTGACGTGTGGCGGGCGAACCTAGACACAAACCTCCGCAGCTCCGGGACTAGGATTCGAACCTAGACGAAGGGATTCAGAGTCCCTCATCCTACCATTAGATGATCCCGGAGCTGCGGAGGCCATCAAATCTTATTAACCTAGACGAAGGGATTCTTCGCCAGACTGCAGGCGGACGCCCGACCGTTGTGTGTCGGGCGAGTCCCTCATCCTACCATTAGATGCCCTCCAGACTTCAGGCGGGCACCCGCCGGACGTGTGGCGGGTGATCCCGGAGCTCGGCGCTCGATCAAGGCTTGATGATTTCCGGCCCTTTGCCGCCGGCGCCGGAGGGGATGATTATATCAGGGCCTTTGCTCGCCGGGGCGGACTCCCCGGAGGCCTCTGTTTTGCGGATTTCGTCCGCGAAATTCAGTTCCAGGTCTGCTACGGTGTTATCAATCAATTCCTGCTCTTTGATGCTGAGATTGCCTTCCGTCTTTTCCTGAAGCATCCGGAGAAATTCAATCGAGATACGGGCCTGATCCAGGTCCTTTTCGATTTTCTGAGACACCGGATGAGCCACCTTCCCCAGCTGCGACCAGGCCGCCGTCGCCAGGGACATCACCAAGGACAAAAATCGGTAGTCCGCTTCGCCGGAGAGTTCAAATTTTTCATCAGATTCAGACATGTATACCTCCCAACAGTTTCTGAGCACGTTGGATGCGCTCTAGAGTTCGTTCTTTTCCTAAAAATTCGACCATATGCCAGAGGCTTGGGCCTTCGGTGCGGCCAGACACCGCCACGCGAAGCGGATGGAAAATGGCGCCATTCTTTACACCTTTGTCCTTGGCAAGAGCCTTGCAAAGCGCCTCAATCCCAGCCAGGTCAAACGGATTCAAAACCGCGAGGCGTTTGGCCAGCTCGTCCAGAATGCCGGCGGCGCCTTCGGCGCGCAACACTTTAGTGACAGCCTCTTCGCGATATTCATATTCATCCCAAAGAAGGAAATCCGTCAATCGTGGAACATCCGTCAGAAGTTTTACCTTCTCCAGTTCCAGAGTAACCGCCAGTTCGTACGTTTTGGCCGGAATGGCATCGATGGGCTTGTCTTTAAAAAATGGTTTGGCCAGCGTGGCCAACTGGGCAGGCGGCGTTTTGCGGATGTATTCTCCATTCATCCATAAAAGTTTGGCCGGATCGAAAGTCGCCGGGCTTTTTCCACAGCGCTCCAGCGAAAATTTCTCGATCATCTCAGCCTGGGTGAAAAGCTGCTGGCTATCTTCTGTTCCCCAGCCCAAAAGCGCGAGATAGTTCAGGACCACTTCGGGGAGATACCCTAAATCGCGGTACTCCATCACCGAAGTGGCGCCATGTCGCTTGGAAAGACGCGAGCCATCGGAACCTAGAATCATGGCCAGATGCGCAAATGCAGGGGGCGCCCAGCTCAAAGCCTCATATACAAGAATCTGCCGTGGTGTGTTCGACAAATGATCGTCCCCACGAATGACGTGGCTGATCGCCATAAGATGATCATCCACAACGCAGGCAAAGTTATAGGTTGGAACTCCGGAGGTTTTTAAGATCACAAAGTCTTCCAAAAGGACGTTCTCAAAATCGAGACCACCGCGTACAAGGTCTGCGAAGCGCGTATTCCCAGCATGCGGGGTTCGAAACCGGATGGACTTCTTGCGCCCTTCCGCTTCCTTTAGCTGACGCTCCTCCACCGACAGGCTTCGGCAGCGGCCATCATATTTAGGAGGACGCTTGGCGAGCATGGCTAGCTCACGCATTTTTTCCACTTCCTCAGGTGTACAGTAGCAGGGATAGGCCATGCCCTTTTTGATCAGATCTTCACAAGCCGCCTGATACTTATCTAACCGCTGCATCTGAAAATAAGGGCCGAAGTTGCCAATGGTGCTTTTCCCATCGGCGGTGGGGCCTTCATCCCAGTCCAGACCCAGCCATTTCATGGATTCCAGAATCCCGCTGACGGACTCATCCGTGGACCGGACTTCGTCGGTGTCTTCGATACGCAGGATAAAGGTGCCCTTATGGTGGCGGGCAAAAAGCCAGTTAAAAAGGGCCGTTCGGGCGCCTCCAATATGAAGGTATCCCGTGGGTGAGGGCGCAAAACGCACTCGGATGGATGGATTTGAGACAGACATGCTGTTATTTTACAACTTTAGGCGAGGAGGCCCCAGGTATGCAGGAGATCGCCTTCGTGGCGCCAGCGGTGGCCGATGTCGGTGCGGTAAAACATGTTGGGGATGATGATGGTCTTCACGCGGGCGTAAGCTTCCCGATGTGCTTCTTCCATGGTAGGTCCGGAACCCGTAATCACCAGAGCATAGCCGTCCCGGCCGGTGATTTTCCAGTCTCCTTCTTCCAGTTTGACGTCCCCTAAATGAACGCCTTCCATGGCCGGCTTCGTAAAGATAATAACGGCGTCTTCGGAAAATTTCCGGAAGGTATCCAAATCGGCAAAGGGCCAGGGCGGCAACGCGATCACCACGCCCACCTGAAAGCCTCTTTGCGTTTTTAATGCATAGGGCTTTTTTGTCGCCAAAGCGTAAAGGAATTCCATCCACGGATTTTGGACTCCTTCCATCTGAATGCTGACGGTCGGGTAACCGAAGCGAGGCGTGACTTCCAAGGGAAAGACCGCGCGCGAGGTGGCAATGCAGTTGATGTCGAAATACCCCACATATCCGGCCTCAGCCAGGCGCGATTTCATCTTCTCCAAGGTTTCACGATACAGTTTGTTCGGGCCGGTCCAGAACATACTGGTGCCCATTTCGCCGGTTGAAGGGCCGATCTCTCCGGCGAATAGCCGCTTGTGTTCAAAATTGATGCAGATCGGCATCACAAAGTCCTGTCCATTAAAATAGCCTCCCACCGCTACTTCGATGCCGGTGAGATGCTTCTGGACTTGCAGGCTTTTGACCTTGCCCCCCCAACCTTTTTTATAGCGCTGGAGAATGGCCAGGACATCCTTCCCATCTTCTTCCTGGCCCACAAAGGACAATACTTTGTCGTTCTGAGCTTTTCCGGAAGGTTTAACGACGTAACGGGCGGGATTTTTGTCAACAAACTTGAGCGCTTCTTCGAAGGAATCAAACTCCCAGGAGTCCGGGATCGTAAGACCCGCCGCTTTCATTTCCTGGGCGCCGAAATCCCGGTCGAGCTCCAGGCGGTCCGTGTAACTGCTGCCGCCCACGACGGCTTTTCCTTCCTTGCGGAGACGGTCAGCCAGCGAGCCGAATCCGATATCATCAATAATGATTAGGTCGGCCCAATCCTTATGCGGCTCCCATTCGTCTACTTTGTCGAGAAATCCGTCGTAGAGGCCTCGGTCGGCTTTAGATTGGACGTACCATTTGACGCTACAACCTTCCTGCTTGAGGCGCCAGGCAAGATCCCCTGCGCACGCTTCAAAGGAAATAAAAAGGATATTCTTTGGCTTACCGTTGCCGTTACCCATTCTTGTTCCTAGTTATATAGGCAGAAAGACCAAAATTGCCATAGTTATTTAAAAATCAGTCCGATTTGCCCATTGAAAGCACCAATGAAATAGGCTACAACATCCTTGGATTTGAAAGGAGAACATCATGGCCAACGATAAGTTTTCGATCAAGGAAGCATTGAATTACGGCTGGGAAACCTTCAAGGCAAATGTTCCATTTTTTATTGGATTTATGGTGGTGATGATGCTCCTGACGGTCATCCCCGACTATATCGTGCAGAAGATGTTTGAACCCAGGAGTGTCGGGCTGATTTCAGTTAAAATCGTCCTACGATTAATCGGATTGGTTCTCGGGATGGCCGCCACCCGAATTTCTCTTGATATTCATGATTCCGGCCAGCCGGATCTGTCCAGGATTGGTTCCATTGTTCCGCAGATTCCTTCCTATCTGGTCAGTAAGATTCTCTATGGTCTAATCGTTTTCATCGGACTTATCCTCTTAGTCATCCCGGGAATTATTGTCGCCTACATGTTCCTGTACGTCGGCTACTTGGTCATCGATCGGGGACTGGGACCCATTGCCGCTCTGAGCGAAAGCCGCGTTTTGACGGATGGCTACAAAATGGATCTTTTTCTTTTCAGTTTGGTTGTGGCGCTGGTCAATATCGTTGGAGTGGTATTTCTTTTCGTTGGATTGTTTGTGACCATCCCGATCACCTTGATGGCCTCGGCCTATGTGTACCGCCGGTTTTCTCCAGCAGAGTCGGTCGCCGAAACGGCATAAAGCCGCTTCAACCTCCGCGTCCTTTCTGTCCGCTCCACCCTCTCCCTACGGGAGAGGGACGGCGCAGCCCAGGGTGAGGCTAAGACAAAGCCTTTTGAACTAATTCCTTATGAGTTTCCGGCAATTCCATTCCCAATGCAAGCTGTTTCCCTTTGTCGCTCATCTTCCGCCAGGTTTTCTGGATAATATCGATCATTTTGGGATCGGGCGTTTTCTGCCGTAATTCTTCAAATTGGGTTTCGAGAAACAGGAGACAGAGCGCATCCTCAATCGCTTGAGCGTCGGCATTCGTTTGGAAATTTTTCTTCAGAATAATCTGCTTCACGGATTCGATCTCCGTTTCGGAGTAGCCGGCCGAACCCATCAACTCTCCAACTGTTTTGGCGTGAAAGCGTTTCAAGTCTTCGCGCCAACGCAGATAGCCGCCCCGGTCCATGGGGTAGGACTGGCGGGGGCTCGTCCAGCGGCCGATATGCTGGCCGCGGGCCGCAATGCGTAATCCCTCCGTAGGGTTCGGATTGAGTTTATAAACCCAAGCGGTCAGCTTTTCGGAATAAGGAAATTCGCGGCCCTGCGGGTCTTTTTGATTGTAGGCATCGATGGCGTTTAGCACGGTCTGTAGTCGGTCCATAGCCACTATTCTAGTCGATAGGATGCTAAAATGATCGTCATGACTGCGAAAATTCGTTCCGGGCTGATAGCATGCGCCGCACTGCTTATTCTTATCAATCCAGCGGCATTCGCCAAGCCAAAAGTGGCGAAATTGGCGAAAAAACTGCTTTATGGGAACGAATCGACCCGAATGGAAGCCATTAAGGACTTTAACAAGCTGCCGGCCGAAGAGCAGTACAAGCTCGTTCCTGATTTTATGGTCGCTTTGACGGACGATGACCCTCAAGTCAGGAAAATCGCATCCCGCATTCTTAAAGTGATGGGCGTCAAAAACGAGGCCCAAATTCCCGATGCCAAGAAAGAATTGCCAGCCCCAGAACCCCAGAAACCGGCAGCGGAGCAATGGAAAGAAGAAAAGAAGCTCGAAATGACGGAAACTCCGCCGACCCCAAAGGAACTGACGGCACCTCCGGTCACTCCTGTCGGTGGAAGCAAATGGGCGGACCTGGAAAATATGCGGCAGGGACAAACAAATAATTACAACGATTTGAAGGAACAACTAGAAATGGAGAAAAAAGGACAGGTGACTTTGGACGCCGCCGAGCTCAAAGCGGATTCCGATTCCTATACGACTCCGCTGTCTTCAGTCGTCCAATCGCTAAAAGATCCGGACCCCTGGGTCCGCGCTCAAGCAGCTCGACGACTGGCCTTAGTCCATCCGGCGCCGGTCGAAACGATTCCCACCCTCATCGCCATGCTTGGCGATAAAAACGTCGAATGCCGACAGGCAGGAGCCGCTGCGCTCGGATCGTTCGGTCCGCTGGCGAGAGATGCGGTTCCCGCCCTGAACAAATCCCTGAACGATCCTGATAATGGCGTTAGCCAGATTGCCGGGGAAGCTCTCAAGCAGATCCAACAGCCCCGATGACCCGACTTGAATTTGAAAAGTTCCTTCAGGAACGGATTCTCATCTTTGATGGGGCGACCGGAACAAATCTCCAGCTTCATAACCCCACCGTTGATGATTACGCCGGCAAAGAAGGCTGCACGGAAATCCTTCTGGATACGCATCCGGAATGGATTGAAGATCTGCATGCCTCTTTCTTTAAAGCCGGCTGTCATGTGGTTGAGACCGATTCTTTCGGTGCCAATCGAATAGTTCTTTCCGAATACGGAATTGCCGATCGCACCTACGAGCTGAACGTTAAAGCCGCGCAGCTGGCCCAAAAGGTAGCTAAGCAATTTTCAACGAAAGAGACGCCACGGTTTGTCGCCGGTTCCATGGGTCCCGGCACTAAACTTCCTTCTCTCGGCCATACTACCTTTGACATTCTGCGCGAAAATTATCGAGAGCAGGCCAGTGGCCTTATCGATGGCGGATCAGACATTCTCTTGATCGAGACCTGCCAGGACATTCTGCAGACCAAAGCCGCCATCACCGGGACCCTGGACGCTCTGGCCAAAGCAAAAAAAGACCTTCCGGTCATGGTTCAGGTGACGGTGGAAGCAACCGGCACGCTTCTTCTTGGAACTGAAATGTCCGCCGCTCTTACGGCTCTTGAGCCTTTCCCGATTGCGTCCCTCGGCATGAACTGCGCAACTGGGCCTCAGGAAATGTCTGAGCATGTACGAACTCTCTCTCAGCAATGGCCGCGCTTTATCTCGGTTCTGCCCAACGCGGGACTTCCCGAGAATGTCGGCGGGCACGCGGTCTATAAATTGACGCCCGAGCAGTTGGCCGCTCATCTAAAAGATTTTGTCACCCGCTTCGGCGTGAATATCGTCGGTGGATGCTGCGGAACAACTCCCGCGCATCTGGCCAAAGTCGTCGAGGCGGTCAAAAATTTGGCCCCCGTTAAGCGGCAGGTGGTCGCGACACCCGCCGCCTCCAGCCTGTACATTCAGGTCCCTTTCGCTCAGGAACCGAAGCCGCTCATCATTGGTGAGCGAACCAACGCCAATGGATCGAAGAAATTCCGGGATCTTTTAGCGAAAGAAGATTACGACGCCCTCACGGAAATGGGCAAAGAAGAAGTAAATGAGAGCGCCCACATGCTCGATCTCTGCACCGCCTACGTCGGGCGCCCAGAATCTCGCGACATGATCGAATGCGTGAACCGCATGGCCCTTCAGGTGCGGATTCCGCTGATGATCGATTCCACGGAAGCCCCTGTCATTGAAGAGGCCTTGAAGCGCGCCGGCGGACGCTGTGTCATCAACTCCATCAACCTTGAAGATGGCGAAGAGCGGATGTCGAAGGTCTGCCCCATGGCCAAAACCTATGGAGCCGCCCTTGTCGCTCTTACCATCGATGAGAAGGGGATGGCCAAGTCTCGAGACGAAAAGTTTCGCATTGCCAAACGCATTCATGACCTGGCCATTCAAAAGTTTGGCCTCAGGGCACAGGATCTTATGTTCGATGCCCTGACCTTCACTCTGGGCTCGGGTGATGAAGAATTCCGCAAAGCCGGCATTGAAACGATCGAAGCTATTCGGAAAATCAAAAAGGATTTGCCGGGCGTTTTTACGGTGCTCGGCGTTTCCAATATCTCCTTCGGCCTCGCACCACAGGTCCGACAGGTCCTCAACTCGGTCTTCCTGCATTATGCGATCGAGGCCGGCCTGGACGCCGCCATCGTGAATGCCCGGAAGATTCTGCCGCTCTTTAAAATCGACGAGAAAGGCCGAGAACTCGCCCGTCAGTTGATTTTTGATGAGCGGAAACCCGGATTCGATCCCTTGACCGCTTTGATGGCGTACTATGAGCAAGCCTCAGAGATTTCAGCGCGTGCAGCAAAAGTGGAGCCAAAAACACTCGACGAAAAATTGAAGGGTCGCATTATTGATGGGAATAAGCAGGGGATTGAGCTGCTTCTCGATGAAGCCATGAAGACACGCGGCCCGCTCGATATTATTAACACGATTCTCCTCGACGGCATGCGTGTCGTAGGCGACCTCTTCGGCTCCGGACAGATGCAGCTGCCTTTTGTGCTCCAATCGGCAGAAACCATGAAGGCGGCCGTCCGATACCTGGAACCCTTTATGCCCAAAGCGGATCTCGGCCAGCATAAAGGAAAAATGGTCCTGGCCACCGTTAAAGGGGACGTTCATGATATCGGCAAGAATCTCGTCGATATTATTTTGACCAATAACGGCTATAAGGTCGTGAATCTCGGAATTAAAATGCCGCTGGACGATATCTTGCGAGCGGCCGAGAAAGAAAAAGCCGACGTAATTGGCATGTCAGGTCTCCTCGTCAAGTCGACCGCCGTCATGAAAGAAAATCTGGAGGAAATGAATCGGCGCGGCGTAAAAACTCCCGTGATTCTGGGCGGGGCGGCACTCACACGTCGATTTGTTGAGGAAGATCTTCGGAGCCTGTACGACGGGTATGTCTTCTATGGCATGGACGCCTTCTCGGGCCTCCGCATCATGGATGAGCTAACCAATCCCACCATGGAGAAAAAGCTGACGCTATACGAAACCAGGGGTGGTTCTGGGCAGACGACGCGTGCCGGAGACATCGTCGAGGCCGCGGCTCCAGCGGTTTTTGTCCCAACGAAATCCGTCGCGCAGATTCCTAAACCGCCCTTCTGGGGCAGTCAGGTGGCACGCGGCATTGCCTTGAAAGACGTCTTCCAATACATCAATGAAACTGCGCTCTTGAAAGTGCGCTGGGGCTTTTCGCGCGGGAAAACAACCGCAGAAGAATATCAGAAACTTTTGGAAGAAAAAGTTCAGCCGCTGTTCCAAAAGTGGAAGGATTATTGCCTGAAGCAGCAGCTCCTTGTCCCCCAAGTGGTCTATGGGTATTTCCCCTGCCAGTCCGAGGGCGATCAGCTAATTATTTATCGGGAAGATCAGAAGACAGAATGGGTACGGTTTTCATTTCCACGCCAGAAAGATACTCCGCAGCGCTGCATTTCAGATTTTTTCCTGCCAAAAAAATCAGGACAGATGGATGTGTTCGGGTGTTCGATTGTGACCGTCGGTACTCAGGCCAGTGATAAAGAGCAAAAGCTCTTCAAAGAAAATGCCTATAGCGACTATCTATTTCTACACGGCTTGGGCGTTGAAACGGCAGAGGCTTTGGCGGAACTCTGGCACCGACGCATGAGAGAAGAATTGGGTATTGCCGGAGAAGATGCGCCGAACATTCGAGACTGGTTCCATCAGCAGTATCACGGCGGACGCTATTCGTTTGGTTACCCCGCCTGCCCGAACCTGGAAGACCAGAAACAACTCTTCCAACTTCTTGATCCCTCTCGCATCCATGTGACCTTAAGCGAGGAGTTTCAATTGGTTCCGGAACAAAGTACTTCCGCCATTATCCTGCACCACCCCGAAGCGAAATACTTCAACGTCCAATAAATAATTATTCCTGGTTGATGGCCCGGCGAAGCTTGGCCTGAATGGCGGAAGGTATTTTACTGGCCGGAACTGCACGAAGTGACCATTCCCGCCAAGTTCCTTGAAAGCGGCCAAAGGCGGGAGCAGAGTGGTAGCGAAATGGAATAAGCCTTAGAAGTTTGGGGTCTTTTTCATGAATTTCGAGGCGAATTGTGGCGTCGATCCCTTCTCTCGAAGAATCGATTTTTCCGGCCCACCCTGCCTTTAAACTATTGGCCACCAATAGCCCATCATTGATGGTGATCAACGAGTCCTTAATCTGCCAGTGAGCGCTCAACCGTGAAAAGGGAAATCCGTTCATTTCTAGATCTGAGTATTTCTTATTGAGGTAGGCCATGGTCTTTGCCCGGGAAAGCCGTTTCATGGAAGCCTCTGGGATACCATAATGGCCGTCCATGAGTTGCCAGTATCCTTGCCCGCTCTGAAGAACTGTGGTTCCCGAGGAAAGTGTCAGCTGAAGGTCTTGGACCACTCCGGTCACCTGACCGTGTAACGAAATCGATTCTCCTGAGATCGCCTGGAAAACTTCAAACGGCACGTCCTTGGCCGCCACTTCTTGAAGGTGCGCCGTCACACTCCCGGCACTCCAATTCAATGAACCTTTCACTTCGCTTAAGCCTCCGGAGATACCCGCCGAATGTTCTATGGCTAAGCGGGAAGAATTTCCTGTCGCATGGAATTGCCATTGATGCAGTTCCAGGCTTTTGGCGGCGTCGACATTATTCGCCTGGGTACGGCCGTAGAATTTTATGAAGGAGAGTGCGTTGTCCAACGGATACTGGGCGGAGCCACCCTTCACATCCCAAACACCGGCTTTGTCCTCAATATGGATCGTGCACGTTTCACTGCGATCCGTTAGCTGGAGATCGCTGGACCATTGCACGGGTGCCGTAAACTGCCCGTTAGCCGTCAGTGTCAGGTGCGCGGGAGAGCCCAATCCACTAAAGTCGCCGCCGCTGATCAGGGTGCGCTTCCCTGGATCCCAGGCGCCCTTCACCATTCCCAGCGCCAATTCCTGAGGCGGATTCGCATAAGGATCGGCCCAATGGATTTCACCATCGACCCAAGTTAAGGGAAGAGAGGGTCGCCCCGCCGTGGCCGCAGCGGCTCCGGTCAGCCAATCTTCAACATCCCAATGACCGTCACTCAGACGAGAAATTAAAAGTTTCCAGTGCAAGAACTGAATACCAGAAGGAATAAATTTCAATTGAAGGAGTGACTTCAGATCAAGAGGCGCCGAGGTGGTCTCAATTTCAAGCGCGGGATTTCCCCCCTCTTTCATGACCGAAACTTGAGAGAGGCGAAGAGTCGGCGGAAAATAGCTCATAGACAAGGGACCGACCACAACTGGACGCTTGAGGACTTTAGACAGAAGATCCGTAATTTCGGCGCGATGTCTTTCGGGATTTAAAAAAACTACAACGGAGATAATTCCTGCAAGGAACAGGACGATGAGAAGGACGAAGGGGAGAAGACGTTTCAGGGAATTACCTTATTTAACGGATACTCAATGATTCCCTCGGCGCCCGCTCTTTTCAGCTGAGGGATCAGCTTCTTCACGGTTTTTTCTTCAATCACAACTTCCAGCGCTGACCAACCCGGTTCGCTTAGTGAAGCAATCGTCGGACGCTTCATGGCCGGCAAGATCTTCATGACCTTCTCCAGATCTTTCTGCGCCACGTTCATTTTTAGACCTACCATGCCTTCAGCGGCGAGAGCTCCCTGCAGAAGCATCGCCATATTTTCCATCTTTTCCCGTTTCCAGGCATCTTTCCAGGAGTTCTCATTGGCAATGAACCGTGTGCTGGATGTGAGCAATTCTTCTACGATGCGCAATTTATTGGCGCGAAGAGAACTTCCGGTCTCCGTCAGTTCCACAATGGCATCAACGAGAGGTCCCGCCTTGGCTTCCGTCGCACCCCAGGAAAATTCCACTTCGGCTTTGACGCTGTTTTTGGCGAGCCACTTCTTCACGACGCCAACGAGTTCAGTGGCGATGCGTTTCCCTTCCAGATCTTTCACCGATTTGATTGGCGAATCGTTGGGGACGGCTAACACCCATCGCACAGGCCGGAAACCGGACTTCGCATAGAGAAGTTCGCAAACCTCATGGATTTTTACACCGGATTCCATGACCCAGTCATAGCCGGTGAGGCCCGCATCAAAAACACCGTCGGCCACATAGCGCGCCATTTCCTGCGAACGCACGAGCATAATATCGAGTTCTTCATCGTCGCATCCTGGGAAATAGGACCGTTCTGAAGCGTGGACCCTGATCCCTGCGCGTTTAAAAATTTCGATTGTTGATTCTTGGAGGCTTCCTTTAGGAAGTCCGAGTTTTAATTTTTTGCTGTCAGC
>Ga0206903_10114_pt1 | contig 26052 bp, 27 predicted proteins | sample Alteio_BWOrgHeat_45_FD_152959 | JGI IMG/M metagenome (GOLD analysis project Ga0206903, IMG submission 152959) | Enriched cells from forest soil in Barre Woods Harvard Forest LTER site, Petersham, Massachusetts, United States -... | ecosystem: Environmental > Terrestrial > Soil > Temperate forest >... | reverse complement strand
TTTTGAAGCCCTTGTTTTGGAAATTTCGAAATGATTTCTTTAGTACATATAAACGATCACCATGAGAACAATGTTTTTCTTGTCCCTTTGCCTTATTGTAAATTCTATGTATGCCCAGCAGGCTCCCATCCGCCTGGTTGTTCGCGAAGACGATATGGGGTATACTCACTCCGGGAATGAAGCATTAATAAAATCTTATAAGGAAGGTTTTGAAACTTCCATTGAAGTACTGGTCGCATCGCCCTGGTTTCCGGAAGCGGTAAAACTGCTGAGGCAAAACCCGGGTATTGATGTAGGAATACATCTGGACCTTACCAGTGAATGGGAGAATATTAAATGGCGTCCGTTATCCGATTGCAAAAGCCTGAAAGATTCGGATGGCTATTTCTTCCCGATGGTTTACCCGAATAAAAATTATCCGGGTAAAGCAATCACCGAGAATAAATGGAAATTAGAGGATGTTGAAAAAGAATTCCGTGCGCAGATTGAACTGGCCCTGAAATATCTTCCGCGTATCAGTCATCTGTCTGCCCATATGGGATGCACGAATATCTCACCCGAAGTTCGTGCCCTAACCAGCAGACTCGCCAGGGAATATAAAATTCCGGTCGACCCCGAATGGGATTACAAAGGAAATATCGGATATGACGGACCGAGCAAAACGCCCGAAGAAAAAATCCAGAGTTTTATAAACATGCTGAATAAACTGGAGGCGGGTAAAACGTATATTTTCCTGGATCACCCGGGTATCTGCAACGACGAATTAAAAGCGGTCTGGCATATCGGATATGAAGATGTCTGTGCGGACAGACAAGGGGAAACCGATCTGTACACGAATGAAAAAGTAAAAGCACTGATCAAGCAAAAAGGCATTCAACTAATCAGTTATCGGGAACTGACACCCTGAGGAAAATCCAAATCGAATTATTCAATTAATGAAACTGCTTTTTTATGGTGAGCGGTGAAATGGTTACTCCGGAAGTATGACTCCAGGTAATAACCACCTGATCATCGGTAGCAGTCAAGCTTCCCTGATAAAGTGTGCCGTTTAGCTTAATCGCCAGGTTGTACGTTCCGTTGGTCAATGATGTAAAAGAGATTATTCCCATAGCAGGTGCTGGAGAAACAGCTCCAAAACATGGGAAAATAAGCGCGGAATTGATATCGCATTCGAAAGTTCCGTTTGATTGGGATATCAAACCGCCGCAGTCGAGCATGGGAGAGTGGTTATAAGCGGTCTGCGTATAGGCTACGAAAACAAGCCCGGTGTCGGAATAGTCAATGGGCGTAAGGTTTATCTGTTCGTCCGGCGCAAGTGTTTTGACTACCACGACATCGCAATGCGCCGTTGAAGTATCACTGAATATACTATCCTGCACTACAACCGTAGCCGTGCTGCTGTCAACGACCGTTGTACCTGACAAAAAATTGGCAGTAATCTGGTAGGTTCCCGGATTTGTGAATATATAAGTTGCGCTGTCGGAGCTGCTGTTTGTCCATAGTCTTTGATTCGTTCCATTGGACCATTGAATAGTAGAATTGACGACCGTACCATTGGTAGTTGCATAAAGTCGTTCGCCAATTTTGACGGATGATTTTGATAACAGCAAAGTGGGCTTTAAGGGATTGGACGAAACCGGATCTTTAAAACAGGCGGCCAGGAACAGGGAGAATACCGTTAGCATTAGGAGAGAGGATGCAATTTTTTTCATAAAAAGCTTTAGAATGTTTCCTCCTGTTGACTGCATTTTTTTGGGAACAGTTGCTTTTATATTGAAAAATCACCCATTTGAGGGGGCCTACAGGTAGCTCAGCCACCACTTGTCCTTGTGGCTGGTTTTATAACGGTCGTAGATTTTACAGAGCGGATAAAGTGCAATCACAACGAAAATCCAGATCAGGTACACAACTCCCAGGCTGAATCCGTATCCCCGAAGGTTTTGCATATAACTGATCCAGGTCGTAAAGGAAGTCATGTCAGTCCAGGGATGGCCGGTTAAAACTGCGGCCAGCAAGGCAATCAAATGAATCAGGTAAATATGCAGCAGATAGTAAAACAGCGGAACGCGGCCATAAACAGAAATGAATCTCGAAAGGCCATTGGATGCTTTATCTGTGAGGGCCAGGAAGATTAATGCGAATCCTTCAGTAATCAGGAGATAATCCAGGGAAGGAGGATACTTGGTAACATTAATAAACGAAAGCAGATTAAAATCAAAGGAGGACTGATTTGTCCAGGGTACCGGATTTCCATAGGTATTGATGGCGCGCAGAATAACGAACAGAACGATAGAGCTCAATCCAAGGCTGAGCAGCACATCCCTTCTTTTTTTAGCATCATAGTCATTTGTATAAATTCCACCCAGGCAATATCCAAGAGCCATAACGCCGATCCAGGGGATGATCGGATAAGCCATTAGGATATTAAACTGACCAATGGAGAACATTTTCTGATCATGCAGAAGCCCCCAAAGAAAACCATTTGCATCATGTTCCTGGAAATGTGTGTTATCCAGCAGATTATGTGCGCATACCAAAATGAGGCCGATGAGCAGGATGAGCTTCCTGGGAAGGAAGATGAGTAATGCCAGGCAGATCATACAAATACCCAGGGTCCAGATAACGGCCAGCAGGATAAAAGTAAAATGGATATTAAAAAACCAGGAGAAATTCACAACGGTTAATTCGAGGAAGATCAGCCATAGTCCTCTTTTGACCAGAAAGGATGCCAGTTGTTTTTTCGTTTTACGCTGACCCGAAATAAAAGCCGAGGTGCCGGCCAGCAAAACAAAAATCGGCGCACAAAAATGAGTGACCCAGCGGGTGAGAAATATGGCCACGCTAGTTTTGTTGAGAGCCAGTGGGTCATATAAAAAAGCGTCGGCGTGAAAATAATCGCGGGTATGATCCAGCGCCATGATGATCATGACCAGACCCCTTAAGAGATCGATTGAACCGAATCTGCTCTTTTTCGAAACTAATTCCATGGATGACTAATTACCGGCGGAGGGGGGCATCGACATCTGAAGATAATACATATTAAGGTTTCGAGAATATTATCAGCGTGGTAAAAAAGATGGCAAATGTATATTTTGGTTCATGATTTCTCTCTTATTTAATTCACCGTCAATCATGTATATTTAGAAACTAATTTTTTGCAATGAAAAATCGATTGCTGATTGCCCTGCTGTTTATACGAATTTCAGCTTTATCCCAGTTACCGGAAGAAGTCTATCCGGTCGATTCTGCATCGGTGGTTCATGCCGGCGTTCCGAAGGGAGAACTGATAAAACTGCGTTTTGACAGTTCGAAAATATTTCCGGGTACAAGCCGGGATTACTGGATCTATATTCCTGCCCAATACGATCCTGCGCATCCGGCCTGTGTGTATATAAACCAGGACGGAATACAATGGAATGCACCCATCGTATTTGACAATCTTATTTTTCGCAGGGAAATGCCGGTGACGATCGGCATCTTTATAACCCCCGGTGTGGTGATGACATCGGATCCGGGAACCGGGCTTAGTCGCTTTAACCGGAGTTTTGAATACGATGGATTGGGAGACGCATATGCCCGTTTTCTGCTGGAAGAAATATTGCCGGAAGTAGAAAATCAGCATACGACGGATGGCCGGGCTATCCGCCTTTCAAAAAACGGGAATGACCGGGCCATCGGAGGATCGAGCAGTGGCGCGGTTTGCGCCTTTACTGCCGCATGGGAAAGGCCGAAGGAATTTTCAAAGGTATTTTCTTCCATCGGAACGTATGTTGGATTGCGAGGTGCAGAACGATATCCTACCCTGATCCGCAAATTTGAACCCCGTCCGATCAGAATATTTCTGCAGGATGGGGCAAATGATCTGAATATTTATGCCGGTGACTGGTGGATGGCTAATCAGACCATGGAGCGTGCCCTGATTTTTTCAGGTTACAACGTGCGGCATGTTTGGGGGGATGGCCAGCACAATGGCAAACAGGGAAACTCGGTTTTCCCGGACGCTATGCGCTGGTTGTGGAAGGGCTGGCCCGCGACTGCACAGGCTGACAGTACGAAAAATCAGGTGCTGACGGATATTTTGATTCCGGGTGAGGACTGGCAGCTGGTAGGGGAACATTACAAGTTTACCGAAGGAACTGCCGTGAACTCTGCGGGTGAATCTTTTTTCCAGGACATACCGAATTCAAAAACGTATAAAATCGACGGGGAGGGAAAGCTCAGCGATTTGAATATCAATGCTAAACGGGCGAGCGGAACATCATTTGGCCCGGACGGCAGGCGCTATGTGATTGCCGGCGCAACAAATCAGGTGATTGCCTATGATGCAGCCGGAAAAGAAGAAGTGATCGCGGACAGTATTTCAGGAAATGACATAGTGGTGGGTCATAACGGGAATGTATATGTTACTTCACCGGACGGAATGGAGAAGCCAAGTAAGTTATACCTGATACGACCAGGCGGCGGAAAAGAAGTTGTCGATAACGGATTGAAATTCGCAAACGGACTCACCTTCTCTCCTGATCAGACCCAGTTATATGTAACTGAATCGGCGACACACTGGGTTTGGATTTACCAGGTCATGCCAGATGGCAAACTGAGTTTTAAACAGCATTATGGCTGGTTGCATGTACGCGATGCGGATGATTATGCCTGGTCCGACGGGCTGAGATGTGATACAGCCGGTCGGATATATGTTACGACGCGGATGGGATTGCAGGTGCTCGATCAGGCAGGACGCGTAAATGCGATTATTCCGATTCCTTCCGGGCAGCCTTCCAATCTTTGTTTTGGTGGAAAAAGTTTCGATATGATATATCTGACGGCCGGGGATAAAGTGTACCGTCGCAGGCTTCGTACACGGGGAGCCAATAATTTTGAAAAGCCCTATAAGCCGGTTGCCCCGAGGCTTTAATCAGATTTTACTTAGCCATTCAGCTGCAAAATCACTGCCTGTCTGTTTTTCGGCCACAATTTTTTGCAGCAGTTCTTTTACTTTCACTGCGTCGCCGGCCTGATTACGATCCATCCGGGTCAGCGCCTGGTAAAAAAGAGACGGGTTGGAATAGAGACCGGTATATATTTCCATCTTTTCAAAATAAGATAAGGCCTTATCGTATTCTTTCAAACGCAGTGCGCTCAGACCTGCGTATTTTTTTGCCTCGAAAGAAGAAGTGTCAGATTCTGTGATTTTTTCGAAGACCGTCAGGGCTTCAGTTGTTTTTCCATCGTTGTATAACTGGAGCCCGGTTTGGAGGCTGTCGCTGTGACTGCTCATGGTAACGCCCAGGGTCTGCAGGTTTTCTTTAATGTAGCGGTCGGCCAGCTCCCGGGAAGAAACCGGCTTCATAATAATATAGCTGCCGAATATAATGCCGGCGACTGCGGCGGCTGCCGAAAGATAATATACTAATTTCCGGACACGGGTGGTAGAAGGGGTGCTGGTTTGATATAGTTTTCTGAAACGTAGTTTTTTTTCCGATTCAGATATCTCTTTAGAAACTATTCGGGCGCTGAGATAAAAGGCAACTTCTTCGGCAAAGGCGGGATCTGACTCAATTCTTTCTTCAAATTCTCTGACCTGGCCCGCGACCAGTTCATTCATAAAATAACTTTCTATATAATCCAGATTGTCCATTTTTCATTCAACTTTATACAGTTTTCGCAATCGTTCAAGGCAGCGCAGTCTACTCGTTTTTACTACATCTGCCGTCTTATAATTGAGAAGCAGGGCAATTTCCTTATCACTGTAATTCTCTCCCCAGTACATTAATAATTGCCGGCACTTTTCTTCAAGCTGTTTCAGTTTTTCTCTCAGCTGGTTCCAGTCTGCCTTGTCTATCAGCTTTTGCACCACAGACCGGGCGGTATCGGATAACAGCATCAGCCTGTCTGAAATGGTCTCCGCCTGGTGCACGCTATTCCTATTAGTCGTTCTTTTTCTCAAAAGGTCAACACATTTATTATGAAATATCTGGTAGATGTAGGTTTTAAGGGAAGCGCGGGCCTCAAAATGGGTGTTACTGATATTTTCCAGGGCAGCGAGGATGCTGTCGGAATATGCATTAAATGACTCATCTTCCGACAATGCATGTTTAGTCATGCCTTCCCGGATGAAATAAGCGAACCGGTTGAATAATTGCTCTTCGCTTCTTCTTTTGTCGGTCCCACTTTGCCTTAACTGTTCGATTATTTGCTGGTCTGTGTACTGAAAAGAACCAGTGCTTGCCATTATAGTGGGTCTTTCATCCAATTTAAGAAAAAAAAGGCTTCCATTTCACAATTTCTGTTTCCCTCTTTAAGAATCCTGCGATAAATCATTTATAACATTCCGGAATTAACGTCACTGTCCTCTACCCTGTTTAAACAATCAATACCCTGAACCTGTGGATAATCCCATGGAGAGGTCAGAAACAGTCCTATCCTTCAAATCAAATTTTTTATTCAGTTCATCAATTAAACCTTACAAAAATGAAAAAAATCCTCATCGCGTTTTCCATTGGATTCACATCCATTGCAGCGCTCAGCACCTGCGTTTATGCGCAAAATTCGGTAACACCGGTCGGTTTCAATGACTCTAAAAACTTTAAGTCATCCGTTCGTAACATGGCAGCCCTCGAAAGCCCAGCATATATGGGAACATATATTGCTGATGCAAAAACAATCAACAACAAGGCACTGAAAGATTTTTCAGCCCGGTTTGATAATGCCAGCGATACCAGGTGGTTTGAAGACAAGAATGGTTTTGTTTCCTATTTCATTAAGAACGGCTACGGAAACCGTGCTTTCTATGACAAGAAAGGTCACTGGCAATATTCCCTGCTTTTCTATGGTGAAGACAAACTTCCCCGCGATATCCGGGCAACTGTTAAATCCCAATATTTTGATTTAGCCATTACCCTGGTTGAAGAAGTTCAGACAAACGATGGCATGGTATATATCGTGCATCTGGAAGACAAGGCAACCATTAAGATAGTTAAGGTGAACAAAGAAGGAGAAATGGAAACTATGCAGGACCTGATAAAAGAATAAATTAACCCTTATCCCTCTGCAACCACCGTTGCCACTGGCTTTGCCGGTGGCAATTTTTTTCTACCGGGTTATGCTTCGATAATTCAGGAACAACACACCTGAATCGAATAGCCGGGAATCGGACAATGTAAAATTCAATTTTGTTGTCAGGTTTCTGAATAAAGGATTCCCGTTACCTAAAATAACCGGATGAATCCAAAGACGGTATTCATCTGCCAGGCCGGCCTGTATAATAGATGAAACCAGTGTTTTGCTCCCCATAAGCAGAATGTCTTTTCCTTTCTGCTTCTTAAGCCGAATGATTTCATCGGTCAGGTTTCCATGAATAAATACGGTATTGTTCCACATGAATGTGGGGCTGGAACCTGAAAAGACAATTTTGCGATGGTAATTCATCCGGTCGGCTATGGCCAGATCCTGGCGGGGGAAGTTTTGTTTGAGGGGATTTATCGACCAGTAAGATGCCAGGGCTTCATAGGTTAACCTGCCGAGTAAAATGGCATCGGAACATTCTAACTGAACCAGCCATTGCTCGCTCATTCCTTCATCCCAGGATTCATTATGCCAGTCCAGTTGTCCCCCAGGTCCTGACATCAATCCGTCCAGGCTCAGGTTCATAGAAACGATCAGTTTTCGCATGTTATTTATTAACGGCCAGACCCCGGAACGACAAAAAATCCCGGATAAAATTAGATTCAATGAATATATTTGCCCAGTGTAAAAACGACTTGTTCAGGGTTGTTTGCGACATCCTTGTTGAGTTTGGTTTCTATATATCACATTAAACTATCCATATGAAACTGGTAGCCATCCTCGCGCTGAATGATGCGGTCTCTGCATCTGTTGCCGACCCCTGTGTCATGTTTAATGGTGTCAATGACTTATTGAAAAATGCCGGAAAGCCCCCCGCGTTTAAGGTGCAGTTGGTGGGCCTTACGAGAGCGGTCAAACTACATAATGGGGTATTTACGGTTCATGCCGATTTAGTATTGGGAGATCTGAAAAAAGCGGATTTGATCATCATCCCGGCCCTGGGGGGTGAAATGGCGCCGGCTCTCAAAAAAAATGCCGCCTTCATTCCGTGGATTTCAAAACAATATAAAAAAGGCGCCGACGTGGCAAGTCTTTGTGTAGGTGCCTTTCTGCTGGCATCCACTGGATTGTTAAATGGAAAAGAATGTTCCACGCATTGGTTGGCGGCGAATGAATTCAGGAATATGTTTCCCGAGGTAACCTTGGTAGATGGTCGTGTAGTGACGGAGCAAAACGGTCTGTACTCAAGTGGCGGGGCAACTTCGTACTGGAGTCTGCTGCTGCATTTGGTGGAAAAATATGCGGGCCGTGAAATCGCCATCCGCGCTTCGAAAGTTTTCGCACTGGAGATTAATCGGAAGAGCCAGTCGCCATTCATTATGTTTAACGGACAGAAAGAACACGTTGATGAATCAATCAAAGAGGCCCAGAATTATATTGAATCGAAAGTATCTGAAAGGATCTCAGTCGGCGAACTGGCAGTAAAATTCTCGATTGGGCGCCGGCATTTTGAAAGACGGTTTAAAAAAGCGACTAATAATACCCCTGTTGAATACATCCAACGGGTAAAGATCGAAGCGGCAAAAAAACATTTCGAAACAAGCCGCAAAAATGTGAATGAGGTGATGTATGATGTGGGATATTCCGATACGAAAGCATTCCGTTCGATGTTCAAAAAAATTACCGGTCTTTCTCCTGTTGACTATAAGAACAAATATAATATGCAGGCAGTTTGATAAACAAGATATGGATGATCTGCATGTACAGCATCTGATTGAGAAATTAATAACTAGTTTTTTATGACACTGATCATCTTTGGATTACTGATTCTTATTGCGGGATTTGTGGTCCGTCGCCATAATTCTCCGTTTACGCCATTTGGCATTTATTTGCGCACCGCCGGTTTTGTTCTTTTTCTTGCAGGCCTGTTATCTGCCTGTATTGTTCAGATTGGCACCGGGGAAGTGGGTGTACAGATACTATTCGGCAGTGTTCAGAATACGACGCTTGCCAGTGGCCTGCATGTGATCAATCCGCTGATCGATGTACAGCGCATGGATATTAAAACACAGAATTATACGATGAGTGCCATTCATAATGAAGGTGCAAAAGAGGGGGATGATGCCATACGGGTACTGACATCAGACGGGTTGGAAGTCGTCATGGATATGACTGTATTGTATAAGGTAGTCGCATCGTCAGCGCCGGATATCCTGAGGAGCACGGGCATTGACTATACGGATAAAATTGTCAGACCGCTTACGCGGACGATGATCCGGGATAATGCTGTTTATTATGATGCTGTGTCGCTTTACTCCACGAAACGCGATGAATTCCAGGCGCGGATATTTACCAGTATCGAATCAGATTTCAAAAAACGCGGACTTTTGCTGGAACAACTCCTGATCCGGAATATTACCCTGCCAATGCCGGTGAGAACGAGCATTGAGCAAAAAATATCGGCTGAACAGGATGCGCAGAAAATGCAATTTGTATTACAGAAAGAGAGGCAGGAAGCAGAACGTAAACGTGTAGAGGCCCAGGGTATTTCTGATTACCAGCGCATCATAAGTGAGAGCCTCACCGACCGCCAATTACAATACGAAAGCATCAAGGCCCAGCTGGAAGTGGCAAAATCACCAAACGCCAAAGTGATCATCATGGGTAAGGCAGGGGCTCCGCTGATACTGGACACCAAATAACTTGTTAATCTGCCGGGATTTTGATCAGATCGGCATCCGATAACCAGTTTGTCATTAATTGAGGCCATGTTTTTACTGATTTCAGTGAAGACCGGTATCCCATGTTGAATCCATGATTTCCGTGTGCGAGAATATGTGCTTCAATCGAAGCCTTAGCAATGCGGTATTTTTCCAAAAGGCTGATAACAGTAACTGAACAGCATGTATCGTCGTTGGCGGCGATCATAAATGCGGGCGGGGCATTTGCAGGAACGATTTCGGGAATATTAAGGGGTCCGGGATAGACCTGCATAATAAAATCAGGTTTACCGTTAAGCCGGTCAACCGGATCGGCTGCTTTCGGATCTCCGTTACCCGGAGTGAAGGCAATGACATCTACCACTTCACCACCGGCAGAGAATCCGAGCATCCCCAACCGGCTGGTATCTATCTTCCAGTCTTTATAGTGGCTGCGCACCAGGCGCATGGCCCGGTATGCATCTTCGGCCGGTTGTTTATCCAGTGAATAGGGTGAATTCGGTTCGCGGGGAAGACGATATTTTAAAATGATGGCAGTGATTCCCAGTTTGTTGAGATATTTGGCAGGATCCACCCCTTCCGCGTTAAAAACCAGCAGGCGAAATCCTCCGCCCGGGCAGATCAACACGGCTGTTCCATTTGCGAGACCGGCTGGTGGGAAAAAAACGGTAATTGATGGGTTGTTGATATTTTTTATCCAGTAATCCTTAGCCTCTTCCGGTTCATTCTTCCTGTTTTCAAAGCCCGGTGCACCATTATTCCATAGAGGAATAACCAGCGAATCAGACTGCGCGAAAAGCACACTGCCATGGCAAATCATCAGAATAGAAAATGCTGTGCGAAGGCGGGAAATGAATGAGGTCATTGTAATGGGTTGATCTTAAAGTTAAAGACTGGTGGCCATTGTTTTGCAGATCATCGGATATATTGATATGAAAAAAACCGGAGTATTCAGGGCAGGAACGAGTGGATTGGTGCTGGCTGAGCCAAATAAGAAAGCCTATCCCGCGGAATTCCAGGCGAAAAGCCGGCTGATTTATTACGCGTCCAGATTCAATACCATCGAAATCAATAGTAGCTTCTATAAAATCCCGCGGGGCATTACGTATAAAAAATGGTCTCAGGACGTGCCGGATGATTTTCAGTTCACTGTCAAATTATGGCAGGGAATAACGCATGAAAAGGAGTTTTCTGAAAAGGACCTTCAATCATTCATGGCAGCCGTAGACAATCTGGGAAAAAAGAAGGGTTGCCTGTTGATACAGTTTCCAGCTCAAACCAATTTAGACATTTCCGGATTCAACAAATTATTGGAAACGGTGACAAAACTGGATTCAGGCCAATCCTGGCGGATGGCAATTGAATTCCGTCATCCAAAATGGTATAACCGAAATGTATTCAGGATTCTGGATGCATATAATGCGAGCCTGGTATTACACGATATGCCGAAATCGGTTCCGCCTGAAATAAATGAAAAAGCGCACTTTATTTATCTGCGTTTCCATGGAGAAAAAGGAGATTACCGGGGAAGTTATGGAGATCGTTATTTGGAAGAGCGGGCCATAGAGATTCAGTTCTGGCAGAATCAGGGTAAGGATGTATATGTTTATTTTAATAATACAATCGGGGATGCTGCTGCGAATCTGGTAAAGCTGCAGGGGCTGGTTCGAAAATAAAAGGATGTTTACGGAACTGTTCTTCCTGCTTTAGTTTTCAACAACTGAATTGTATTCGGGATGCCTTTTTAAAAAGGCGGCTACAAAAGGACAAACGACTTTAACCTTAAAATGATTCTCACCGGCCCATTCCAGTGCATATTTGGCAAGGGTGGAAGCAACGCCCTTTCCCTCAAGGGTCTTTGGAACTTCCGTGTGCATGAGCCAGATCAGGCCATCATGAAAACGATATTGGAGATAGGCTGTTTCACCTCCTTCGTGTACTTCGAACTGCAGTTGTTCCCTGTTATTTGAAACCATTTTGAAAATTAGTAAGTAAATGGCAGAATCTTTCCGTCCATTAATCACGACATTTCCTGATTTGCAGGTTCAATCAGGCAGCTTCAAAACAGACAGAAAACCATACCCGCCTGTGATTTGTTGTAAATTAGGCGTGCTTGCGATACATTCGCCGGATTGGCGGGTAATGATTTCAAAAGCATGACAGTGAACAGTTTATATGGGGATTATTTTCAGAATACATTTTTGGACTGGTAATTGAAGCTCGAATCAGAGCATTCGACGTAAACAGCCTCGGCTCTGCCGCCGCAGGAAACAATTTGGTAACATTAACTTAATATGGGTTTCAGGAATCCGGACCTATTTTGCACCTGTTTTTTAATCAATCTATATTATGCAACAAGAATTTCAACTTCATTTTCCGCTGCTAAACAGAACGGCCAATATCCGGAAATCGCCGTATTCCCTGGTCATTCTCAGAGAAGGATTGTATTCTGTTTCAGTGGATAAATTGCCGTTGGTTGAATATTATGTTTTCTTCGATAGCGCTGTTAAAGGTGAACAAATTAAATTGAAGTTTTACAAGACGTTATCCGATGGAAAATGGTATGATAAATCCTTTTCAGAAGAAGCGGAGCTGAATTCTCCCGAATTTGGTATTCCGGAAATGAATGCCGGGCTGAAAGCCGTGCTGGACGTGTATGAAATGGAACACGCGCAACAAAAAGTGCTCTCTCATTAATCTCCTTTTAATTTTTTCTTAACGTAGCGATTATCCGGCAACAGTTCGATATGCGGCGCCTGCGGTTGCAGATTGACGCTAATGCAACTGTTTGTAAATGGCATGTTGATCCAGAATTTTTAAAACTTCATCCTGCCGATCCGTATTTTCTCCGGTTATCTGACAAATGATTTCCGCCAGCATTTTCTCATTGGAAAAATGAAGAAATCTATTGCTTCCGGTATGCAGAAAATCGATTATCCCCAGTTCAAAAAGCAACTCGATTTTGCCTTCAAGGCCAATGGGCAGTCTTTTTTTTAACTCAACCGGGTAACGGAATTTATAGTATTCTGTTTTCAGACTGCCGGTATACCTGGAATAAATTATTCCCTGAGCGTATAAAAAGAGTTCAGTAAATTTTCTTTTTTTATCAGCCATATTCAGCCGCCCGCTGAACCCATCATAAAATCCTTTGTAAAAAATCGACATACATTGAAGTCTGAAACTTTTGTCATTGTCATATTTCAGGCAACTTTCGATTGTGTTCAGAATTCCATTGGCTTCTTCCAGGAGGGATTCAATCGGCCTCATATCTGAAATTCTCTGACGGATCCAATCATTGAAATTAGGCTGACGGGACAGAAAACTACCCAGTAAATACTGATTGTATACGGAGCTGTTCGAATTTGCCGGTTTGATATTAAATACAAAGGTTTCTCCGAATGAAAATCTTTTCTCGGTCAGGTCAGGATTATTTCTTTCCTGTTTGTACAGTGCATACAGATTGTCGATTTTTTCTTTCTGTATCAGGAACCCAACCCGGGGATCAAAATCGGGAAATGAAAAAGGGATAATGCCGAACTGCTGGTCAAAAAATGCTAATTTGCCCGCGTATTTCTTATGACCTCTGAATTCGGAATGTAAATTGCGAATCTGATTTTCTGAAAAGTTCTGCATGTTTTTTACAGAATGGTTTATTTCAAATATACCATTCGCCGCAACCTAGATTTTCGCAGTGATTTTCAGGTTACCAAATTATTATCTATTTGTAAACTGGCCGTTACCATACCGGTAATCCCGGATTTCCGAATCTGTTAACATTTTGGTCATATTCCCGTAACATTCCATTCACAGGTTATGTCTCCCTCGATTACCAAAACTCTAATCAGGTTTTCCGTGTTATTATTTCTATCTGCTTTCTTTTTTAATTCATCCAAGGCTCAGTATGTTTTCAGCAATGATTCCTTATTTAAAGCCGGTACCGAGAATACCGGCCGGCTTTGGGGTTATGCTTTTGGGGACTTTACATATAAACCGCACGCAGATTCGCTGACCCGTGGCGGCAGTAACCAATATACCGGTATACAAAAAAACAGGACCCTCTTTCAGTTCCGCCGGATCTATCTTGGTTACGATTATAATATCTCGAAAAAATTCACCGCGGAATTGTTATTGGCCGCTGAAGACAATTTTCCGCCCGGAGCTCCGCCGGTAGGAAGTGCCGCCCCCGGTACGACCACGTCCATGTCTGCCGCTAATTCAACCGGAGATTTGTTGACGAACCAGAAAATGACTTTTTATATCAAGAATATGAATATCCGCTGGAAGCAGATATTTAAGGGTACCGATCTGATCATTGGTGAAATGTCAACTCCTTCCTTTCCTTTATTGTCAGAAAGAGTATGGAGCTATCGGTCAATCGAAAGAACGATCGCCGATATCCGTCGCACACCTTCTTATGACTTCGGCGTCGCCCTACAGGGTACTTTTGACCCGGCTACAAAGAATTTTGGTTATAACGTAATGGCGGCAAATGGTACAAGCGATAAACCGGATATTACTCCATACAAATGGTTTTACGGTGATCTTTGGGCTTTTTTCGCGCATAAACATGTGGTGGTTGACCTGTATGCCGATTACCAGAGGCTTAACTGGACACCTACCTGGCACCATTCCCGCCAGATGATTAAAGGATTTCTGGCCTGGAACAGTTCAGCGACCGATAAAAGCATGAACCCCGGTTCCGGATATACTATAGGAGTTGAAGGATTTATAAACAACCTGAAAGCAGATAATGTGGCTCCGAAAATTGCAGGAGGTTCCGATACCCTGAGTACTGCCCCGTCCGGAATATCTTTCTATATACATGGAGATATCATACCCGGGAAACTGAGGTTCTTTGCACGTTATGATGTATACAATCCGAATAATAAGGTCAACACCAACGTTTATAAATCATATTCGGGAAATACCAGCAACTACAACGATAACTCCTTCCATACTGTTTATAACCAGAATCTGGCAACGCCGACGGTCACGTATACAACAACCGGTGATCAGACATATAAGCAAAATTTCATTACTGCGGGTCTTGACTTTAAACCGACAAACCGGGTTCACTTCATGCCGAATGTGTGGTATAACAGTTATAAATCACAAATCGCAGACAATAAGGACTATGATCTGGTTTTCAGGCTTACTTTCTTCTTTTCTTTTGGCAAGAATTATGATAACGGAGGCTATTAGAAATCTTAACTACAACATAAATAAAAAATCATGAGTCCCTTTTTAAGAACCTTAAAACAAAAAGTTGCCACTGCTACTTTGGTCTTAGTTGCCCTGGCAGGAATTGAGACAAAAGCAGACGCCCAGGCAGATGATAAAACCATCCTGGGTGCCGGTAGCTCATTTATTAATCCCCTGTATTCCAAGATATTTGCCGATTACAATCAAAAGACAGGGATACAGGTGAATTACCAGAGCATTGGTTCCGGCGGTGGTATTTTGCAGCTCACTAATAAAACCATTGATTTTGGCGCATCGGATGGCCCGTTAAATGATGAGCAGACATCGAAAATCGGTGTTCCGATATTACATATACCTCAGGCATCCGGCGCCGTGGTGATTACCTATAACTTGCCCGGAAACAACAATCTGATTAATCTCACGCCAGATATCATTGCGGATATTTTCCTGGGAAATATCAAGACCTGGAATGATACCCGGATTACATCCATCAACAAGGGCGTCCAGATACCGAACTTCCCGATCCTGGTAGCTCACCGTTCGGATGGAAGTGGTACTACCAACATATTTACAAACTACCTATCCAAAGTAAGTCCGGACTGGAAAACGAAAGTCGGTAGCGGCGGAGCGGTAAACTGGCCGACAGGCCTGGGAGGGAAAGGTAGCGAAGGGGTATCCGGACTGGTTAAACAGACTCCGGGCGCCATAGGATATGTTGAACTTATCTATGCGTTACAGAATAAACTGGATTATGCGAAAATCAAAAACAAAAAAGGGAATTTCATTACTCCTTCCATCGCATCGGTAACAGCGGCCGGCAACGTAAAACTGCCGGAAGATTCAAAAATATTCATTACCGATACCGACGCAGCGGACGGTTATCCAATCAGTGGTTTTACATGGGCCCTGATTTACAAGGAACAGAACTATAATGGCCGTTCAGCTGATCGTGCTGCTAAACTCATGAAGTTAATGTGGTGGAATATTCATGAAGGCCAACAGTTTGCGGAACCGCTAAATTATTCACCTTTATCGAAGGAAGCTTTGAAAGTAGCAGAGAAAATATTGAAATCTGCCACCTTCAACGGCAAAGCGATATTGTAACGGTTTATAGTTTATGGTGTATGGTATTTGGAATTCCATTTGCCATACACCATATGCTATATGCTCTATGCCGATAAATGAAGATGAAAAAAGCAAAAAGTTCAATTGGACAAATTAGGGCGGAATCGCTTTTTAAGCGATCACTCGTAGTGATAGGGGCGGCGATGGTCGTTTTGGTACTTGGTATACTTCTTACACTCATTATTGAGTCCGTGCCATCTATAAAGTCCCTGGGCATTAAATACCTTTGGGGTACAACCTGGGATCCGGTCAACAATATTTACGGGGCCGCACCTTTTTTATTAGGTACCATACTTACGTCTTTTCTTGCTTTGATAATTTCAATTCCGTTTTCCTTTGCCATCGCCGTTTACCTGGGTGAATACAACCCCAAGGGATGGCTTTCGAATTTTTTAAAAAATACGGTGGAATTGATTGCAGCGGTACCTTCCGTAATCTACGGATTCTGGGGTTTGCTGGTACTGGTGCCCCTGGTACGTTCACTGGAAATGAAACTGGGTATTCTACCGTATGGAATTGGCATATTTACAGCATCCCTGATTCTGGCTGTCATGATCATTCCATATGCAGCCTCTCTTGGTCGTGAAATGATCCGGTTAGTACCATCGCCTTTAAAGGAAGCAGCTTATTCACTGGGTGCAACCCGGTATGAAGTTCTCAAAAACGTAATCCTGCCCTATACTAAATCCGGTTTGTTTGCCGGAATTTTGTTATCGCTTGGGAGAGCCTTGGGTGAAACCATGGCTGTAACCATGGTGATCGGGAATACCAGTCTGCTTCCAACCAGTATTTTCGCGCCGGGCAATACAATGGCCAGCGTGATTGCCAATGAATTTACTGAAGCAGATCATGCGGTTTATCTGTCCGCCCTCATTGAACTGGGTCTTGTTTTATTTCTTGTAACGGTAGTAATTAACATGATTGGTAAACGTATTATCAAAAGGTTTACAAACGAATAATTATGAATGTAAACGTAAAATACCGGATGGCGAAAAGTAAGGGGATGCAGGTGCTGATCGTTTTTTTAGCCTTCCTGATTACGTTACCCCTGATTTTTATTATCATTTACATTTTCAGAGAAGGCATAACTAAAATCAACTGGACTTTTCTAACGAAAATCCCGAAACCGGTCGGAGAATCAGGAGGGGGAATCGCAAATGCCCTGATTGGTTCTATTTTAATTGTGCTAACAGCTGCAGTTATGGCAATTCCGCTGGGAATCATGTGCGGCATTTATTTAAGCGAAAATAAAACAAGCAGACTTTCCTACTGGAGCCGTTTATCGGTAGACGTATTACAGGGCATTCCTTCGATTGTGACCGGAATAGTGGTTTATTTCTGGGTCGTGAAGCCGATAGGTACGTTTTCTGCTTTTTCGGGAAGTATTGCCCTTGCCATTATGATGTTGCCCATTCTGATCCGCTCCACGGAAGAAACATTGAAGCTGATTCCATTCTCCCTAAAAGAAGCCGGGCTGGCGCTCGGACTACCTTATCATAAAGTGATATTGCGGGTAATTGTTCCCTGTGGTGTCAGCGGCATTTTATCGGGAGTCATGTTATCCATCGCCCGTATTGCCGGGGAAACAGCTCCCCTGTTATTTACGGCATTCGGGAATCCTTTTCTGAGTACCAATTTGGGTAAACCGATGCAAAGCCTGCCTTTGATGATTTTCAATTACGCAACCAGTCCTTATGATGACTGGCATGATATGGCATGGGGCGCCGCGCTGATCTTATTATTTACGGTATTGTTATTAAACATTATTACAAAGCTGACAACAAGAAGATGGAACGTACAATTATAAAAAGCCGGAATTTCAATGCTTATTTTGGAACCAATCACGTGGTGAAAAATGTGAATATCGAAATTCCCAAAAACAATGTGGTTGCAGTAATGGGCCCCTCCGGCTGTGGTAAGACGACTTATCTGCGTTGTATTAACCGGATGCATGAACTGATATTGGGCGCTACCTGCAATGGTGAGATGATCCTGAACAATGAAAATGTATATGAAATGCATCCTATTTTTGTACGTCTTAAGATCGGGATGGTATTTCAGCGTCCCAATCCGTTTCCAAATCTCAGCATCTACGATAATGTGATTGCAGGCTACAAGCTCAACGGCATGAAACTTCCAAAGGCCGAAAGAGATCAGAAGGTAGAAGAGTCGCTATCGAAAGCTGCATTATGGAAAGAAGTCAAGGATTCGCTTCATAAAAAGGGAACATTCCTTTCCGGTGGACAGCAACAGCGCTTATGCATCGCACGTGCCATTGCCATGGAACCGGAAGTTTTATTGCTGGATGAACCTACCTCGGCGCTCGATCCGATTTCCACATCCAGTATAGAAGAACTACTGTATGATCTTAAGAAAAATTATACCCTGGTAATTGTAACACATAATATGCAGCAGGCCGCCAGAGTAAGCGACAAGACGGCTTTTTTTTATTTGGGTGAACTGGTCGAATATGATGAAACCAAAAAGATGTTTACCAACCCGTCTGACAAAAGAACACAGAATTATATCACCGGAAGATTTAGTTAGACCTCCATTTTAATCAGGATTATATGTCACAATTAGCAATCGAACTGAAGGAGTTAAAAACGGAAGTGATCAATATGTGGAACCTGGTACATTCACAGGTTGTTAAGTCGAATATTGCCATGGTCAATTTCGATAAAAACCTTGCGCGTGAAGTGGTATCGAGAGAGAAAAGAGTGAATGGCCTGGAGTTAAAAATAGACCGAGACTGCGAAAATATTTTTGCCCTGCTGACACCGGTAGCCGTAGATCTTCGTTTTGTACTGGCAGTATTAAAAATTAATTCCAACCTGGAGCGGATCGGGGATATTGCTGAAGGTGTTGCAAAATATATACTGAGCGCCGACAAGCCATTCAATCCCGAACTGCTGAAGGATACGGAGACCATTTCCATGTATGATGAAGCCATAAACATGCTGGAAGACACATTATCGGCTTTCGAAAAAGAAGATACCGCCCTGGCCAGGAGTATTTTTCAAAAAGATGAATTCCTGGATAAAATTAATGTGAATGCTACGGAAGCAACTTGCAAATACATTGAAAGCCACCCGGATGACGCATATCAGGCATTGATAAACCTGTCAGTTATCAGAAGACTTGAAAGAGTAGGTGATCAGTCGAAAAACATTGCTGAAGAAACGATATTTTATGTGGAAGCCAAGGTGCTCAAACACGGGGAAGCGTAGAAAAAGTATGGGAGTATGGGAGTATGGGAGTGGCACACCGGGGTTGATTACTTTAGTTCTGCGGCTTTGGCCAGGGCAACCGGATTTTTAAGAAATTGTTGCTTGCATTCATCCGAGCAGAAGCCGTACACTTTACCGTTATAATGAACTGTGTCCTCAATACCGGCAGTTACCGGCATGCCGCAGGAAGGATCTTTTTTATTATCCACCATGTCGCTGGTGAACTTCTTTTTCAGGGTATCTGTACCTGGTATAACGGCTGAATTCATTTCCACTTTGGGATTTTGTCTGCAGCCGGCGACGAAGAGGCAGAAAATCAGTATAAAACGCATGACCACTATTTTTGAATTGATAATCCGGCACGGCTCCTGTAAGAATATTCCCCACGATCCCTGCACAGGAAACAAAGTTAATCAATAATATTCGCGGCTAAATAGGACATTGTACCGGATTCTTTGTCCATTTCATTTAATTTTATCCGGATTTCGGCTTGCATAAGCCCGAAAACTCTTATCCATGAACGGGAAAAATATCAAGCCCCCGATAGACCCGGTTTATTCGGGATCCTGTTTTTTGATTGCTTTCGGCATCATAAACATATTTGCCCTGACGCTTATACTTTCTTCGCTTAGCTTCTTTTTTTCCAGTCGCCTTACGATGTTTCATTTGCCGGTTGCTATCGCCATTTCTCTTTTTGTAAACTGGCTGGTAGCAAAAAACTGGCTGCCTGATGATGCGTGGACTGTATTTACACGGACTAATATTGCTATAGTGATGATACTGGTAATTTCGATATTACTGGTGAGGCCATTTTACGATATTTCGTTCGACGGCCAATGGTATCACCAGGAAGCTGTTTACCAGATGGCCCGGGGATGGAACCCATTCAAAGGAGATTATCCTGACAATACTATCCGGAACGGATCGTTCTGGTTCAATCATTATGCAAAAGGTATTGAGATTTTTCAGGCCGGTATTTACATGCTGACCGGAAAAATCGAATCTGCCAAAGCCACCGGACTGATCCTGGCAACAGGATCCTTTTTTTTATGCGTTTATTTCCTTGACCTGCTTCAGAAATTTTCCAGAATAAGAGCCATTTGGATTTCTCTTTTACTTGCATTCAGTCCGCTGGTAGTGGTTCAGTTTCTAACGTTTTGTAACGACGGGGAGATGTCCAGTATATTGCTCTATGCCATAATAACGGCCTGCCTGATTATTTTGGAGTACAGGAAGTTCCTGTTGATTCTTCTGTTTTCAGTGATTATATGCGCATTGAATATCAAATTCACCGCAATTCTGTATATCGGATTCTTTATGGCAGCGCTGCTCATTGTTTTGTTCATACAAAAAAGAGGTTGCATGCGCCCGGTTTTGTTTGGCGTGGTACTGTCGGCCATCCTGGGTATTTGTTTTATCGGGTTCAATCCCTACGTTACCAACTACCTGCATGCCGGTCACCCTCTGTATCCCCTGATGGGAGAGAATAAAGTGGATATTATGACGGCGGAATATCCGGTAAGCTGGCGCCCGATGAATCGTTTTCAGAAATTATTTCTTTCAGTGTTCACACATACGGATGATTTGAATTTATCCGCTGATCCAGATCCTGAAATACCATTAAAAATTCCATTTACATTTACAAAAACGGATATCCATAATTCGGTGAATCCGCAGGTTACCATGGCTGGTTTTGGTGCTTTGTTCAGCGGAATACTTCTTCTTTCCCTGATTTTACTGGTGTTTATTATCGCGAAGCCGTTTCCAACCGGCAAAAGATTCTTATTGGGAGTATTGCTGATTACCTTATCCGGCAGCATTCTGATTATGGAAGAAGCCTGGTCGGCCCGATACGTACCCCAGTTCTGGTTCATCCCGCTCATCATTGCATTGGGATCCGAATATTCTTCGGTGAGGGGTCTACGGTATCTGCGATCCTTCATTTATTTTGCCGTCACAATAAATGTCTGTTTTTCAGGATTATCAATCGGATGGAACTATGTGCAAACCAAACACCTGAACGAACAACTCCGGGAACTAAAGGAAAACGGACAGGTGATTCCGGTTGATTTTAACTATTACCGGAGTAACCGTATACGATTTGAAGAAAAGAAAATTCCATTTACTGAAATCAAAATGAACGGACGACCCGACAGCAGCCAATCTGTATCTTTTAATCATTCTTTTGCCAAGTACCTGCTGCCTCCGGCAAAAAATGCTGAATAGTATCAGGCAAAATCTCACACTCTCACACTCTCACACTTTCCCTCGCCGCTTCCCATCCGATAATGGCGGTTTTCCGGTCAACGCCCCAATGATAGCCACCCAAATTTCCCGCGGATGTGATCACCCGGTGACAGGGGATCAGAAATGCGATGGGATTATTACCAATGGCGGTACCTACGGCTCTGGATGCGCGGGGATCCCCGATTTCGCCGGCAATATTAAGATAGGATCTCAACGAGCCTGGTGGAATCCGTAGCAGGGCTGTCCAGACCTTGATCTGAAATGGAGTTCCTTTTAAATGCAGTTTTATTTTTTCAAGGTCGGTCCAGTCGTCGCGAAATAATTTCAAGGCCTGCTGTTGCTGGAGGTCGGTCTTCTGTTCAAGTGTGGCAGCCGGGAAATGGGTTTTAATGTCCGCTTCCGGCAAAACGGAGATTTCATCAATAAAGGAAAGGTGGCAGATTCCCTTTTTTGTTGAAGCGATGAGAATATTCCCAAAAAGTGTTTCCGCGACGCTATAATATAAATGAAGGTTTTTGCCACCCTGCTGGTATTCGCCAGGGGTCATGCCTTCAATTTGTATAAACAGATCGTGCAGGCGGCTCGTGCCTGACAGGCCGGTTTCAAAACTGACCGTGGCGAGGGATTTTTGTTCCTTCAGGAGCTGCTTGGCATATTCGATGCTGATGAACTGAAGGAATTTTTTTGGGCTTACCCCGGCCCATTCTTTAAAAATACGTTGAAAATGAAAGGGGCTGAGATGGATCTGCCGGGCGATTTCATCCAGGTCTGGCTGGTCCTGAAAATTTTCGCGGATAAAGCGTATGGCCTGTTCTATTCTTTGATAATCCTGCATATCCCAAAATTAGCCGGTCGAAAGCGTGCAGGCAACCCGAAACTTGCTATGATCAATTTTTCCGGGTGACCGTAGTAAAATCTTTTGAAATCCGGGCGCTCATGGTTCCTGTGGTATCGATCAGGTTTTCCTGGGTTTTTTGTTTCATGTTCACCTTAAACTCGCATTCGTAGAACTTTTTATCTTCAAAATAAACAACGGTTAGCACTTTGAATTTTAACGTGGAATCGTTACGCGGATTATGGTTCAAAAACAGTTCCATAGAGGTCTTCAGGTTATCCTCTACCTCCTGCCTGGTGATTTTCTTGATGCAGGAAAAAAACAATATTCCACTGAGAAATGCCAAGAATAAAACCCGAAAAAAGGTGTTCATAAACACAAAATAATTAAAAAGATGATTTGATCTTTTCTGAAATCGAAAAAATCAAATATGTCTGTTTGACACATAAGATTCGCTTCTTTTGACATTTCCGGACAATAACCCATAATTAACAATGGCCCATAATTAAAAGTTAAAAAAATATTAGGTCATGTTTAAACAAATCATAAATTTGGTAAGAATTAAACATCGTTAAACCAAAAGACGAATTGCTTATGCCAACAAAATTTAAACTCCTCGCGGGGCTGAACACCGCATTACTTCTTTTCCTCAGCTTAAGCCTTTTCGCTCAAACTTCAGTTACGGGTCGCGTTTTAAGTAGCGTTGACAAGCAGCCAGTTGTTGGGGCGACAGTACAGGTAAAGGGTGGCAAGTCAGCAACATTATCCGGAGCAGACGGAAGTTTTACCATCACCTCATCTCAAAAAGTGAGTGCGCTGGTAATTACAGTTGTAGGTTATCAGACGTTAACAGTTCCCGTAAACGGGAGTAGTATTGGAGACGTTATGATGACTATTTCCAATACTACCCTTAACGACATAGTCGTTGTCGGTTACACTGCCCAAAGGAAGAAAGATATTACCGGTTCAGTAACGGTAGTAAATGTAAAAGACATGAAAGCGATTGTTACCAGTAATCCGGAGCAAATGCTACAAGGGCAGGCTGCGGGTGTACAGGTAATCGGCTCGGGCGTTCCGGGTGGATATACTCAGGTGAACATTCGGGGTATTACTTCCTTCGGTAATAATGATCCGCTGTACATTGTGGATGGTGTTCAGTCAAGCATTCACGATCTGAATTCAGCTGATATCGAATCGGTGCAGGTGTTGAAAGATGCCGGTTCTGCTGCCATTTACGGGGTTCAGGGCTCGAATGGTGTTGTCATCGTAACTACCAAGAGAGGTCACAGCGCAAAACCTCAAATCTCTTATGATGGTTATGTCGGCGTTCAGCTGCCTACACCAGGAAATCCATTTAACCTGACTAATTCGCAGGGTATCATGCAACTTACCCAGCAGGTAAACAGCAGGATTAATGGTGTAAGCCAATTGTATGGTGCAAATTATACGCTGCCAGATTATTTCTATAACAGCTCTGCCGGTCCGCATATTGCACCAGCAGGCGATCCGGCAATCGATCCGTCCAAATATGTTTTTGACCAGAATAACCCGGCCAATGACTATCTGATTGCGCAGGCCAATAAAACAGGTACTGACTGGTATCATGCAATTTTCAAACAGGCACTGATCCAAAATCATTCGATTTCTGCCAGTGCAGCAACGGACAAATCTTCCTACTACTTCTCATTTAACTATTTCGATCAACAAGGAACCCTTATTGAGACATATCTGAAGAGATATTCGGTGAGGGCAAATACGATTTTCAACATAGCCAATCATATACGAGTTGGCGAAAACGCTTACTTGTTTTACAAGAGTCAGCCACCTGTGACTAACCAGAATGAAGGCGCCAACATTTCCTATGCATATCGTGAGCAACCGATTATCCCGATACATGATATCATGGGAAATTATGCAGGTACTTTTAACGGACCAGAATTAGGAAATGGTCAGAATCCGGTGGCTAATCAGGAGCGTACGGCGAATAACATCAATAACTTCTGGGACATGATCGGAAATGTGTTTTTAGAAGCAGATTTCCTGAGTCATTTTACTTTCCGGACTAGCGCAGGTGGTACGATTGATAATCAATACTCCACAGCGTTTACTTACAATGACTATAACGACGTAGAATCTCACACAAGTGATAATGTGTTTAAAGAAAATTCACAGTATAACAGCACATTACTTTGGACAAACACCCTCCAGTACAATAATGTATTCGCCCAAAAGCATTCATTAAAAGTACTGATCGGTACAGAATCTAAAAATGTGTATGGCAGAGGCATGACAGGAAGTGGTAATGCGTTATTTTCAACAGATCCCAACTATTGGAATCTGACAAATGCTACTTCGAATATTGCTGCAACGAGCTATTCATATAAGAATAACCTCTTTTCTATATTCGCCCGTTTGGACTATGCGTTTGAAGATAAATATTTGCTTGGCGCGACAATTCGCCGGGACGGAAGCTCTGTACTGGGACCAACACAGACTTACGGTACTTTCCCTTCAGTATCTGCAGGATGGCGTATGTCAAGTGAAGATTTCATGAAAGGTGTGAGCTGGGTGAATGATCTGAAACTAAGAGGCAGCTGGGGAAGACTGGGTTCTATTAACAACGTTGCTGCGAACAACCAATTTAACCTCTACGGCCAAAACTTTGCCAATTCTTATTATGATCTCAACGGAACAAGCACCAGTGTGGTCGGTGGTTTTTATCCGATCCAGTTGGGTAACGTGAATTCCGGATGGGAAACGGACCAGATCACAGATATCGGATTGGATGCGACATTATTTTCAAACAAATTCGACCTGATGTTTGACTGGTATCAGAAATCTGTAAATGGATTATTGCAACCGGCTCAGTTACCAGCAGTGGGTATTGGTAATCCCCCACCTCCATTTGTAAACTCTGGTTCTATCAGAAATACAGGTGTCGATGCCGCTGTTACTTATCATGGTTCAGCGGGTCGCGATTTCAAATTTAACATCGGTGTAAATCTGACTACCTATAATAACGTAGTAGTAAGCGTTCCAGGCACCGGCTATTTTGATGCGGGTACTTCAAGACTCGGCGCATTCGCCAGAAACCAGGGTGGCCATCCTGTAGGAGCCTTCTTCGGATATAAGGTGATTGGCATGTTCCAGGACGCATCCGATGTGGCGAAAGCCCCGGTTCAGCAGGATGCTGCTCCCGGTCGTTTTAAATATCAGGATGTTGACGGAAATGATTCCATCACAGCGGCAGACAGAGTGTTCTATGGTAACCCCAATCCGGATTTTACTTATGGCATCAACCTGAATGCAAGCTATAAGAACTTTGATTTTACCATGATATTTTATGGATCGTATGGAAACCAGATTATCAACTACGTAAAATACTGGACTGATTTCTACGATGCCTTCCAAGGTAATAAGAGCAATGCATTGGTGAACAACTCCTGGTCTCCTTCCAATCCAAATGCCAAAATTCCACAAGCACAGTCTGCCTCTACATTCAGTACAGACGCGGTTCCTAACTCTTATTTCCTGGAACCTGGCTCTTTCCTAAAATGTAAATCGCTGATCATTGGATATAGCCTGGTTGATTTGGGTGCCCTAAAAAAAGCAGGATTTACCAGAATGCGGG
>Ga0206903_10113_pt1 | contig 26323 bp, 29 predicted proteins | sample Alteio_BWOrgHeat_45_FD_152959 | JGI IMG/M metagenome (GOLD analysis project Ga0206903, IMG submission 152959) | Enriched cells from forest soil in Barre Woods Harvard Forest LTER site, Petersham, Massachusetts, United States -... | ecosystem: Environmental > Terrestrial > Soil > Temperate forest >... | reverse complement strand
GAAAGTCTTTTGTCCCCTTTCTCCTCGTCACCGTAATTCTGTATCAGCCTCTCCAGGAACCCCTTTGGGTAGTTGGTTTCGAATCAAGAAATCCCGAGCCCATCGTTGGGCACTGAAACGGGGAGTCGGTATGGGTTGGGTTAGGTGGAAATCGATTGGGAGGCTGGGCTGTTTTGTTCTGGATGATCCCCTTACTTCACGGAACTCGGCGCTCGACGCTGCACTCTTTCCTGTACCTTTTCATAATACGCATCCCCAGGCCGAACATAGAGAGCCGCCCGCTCGAAGTATCGCTTGGCCTCCGCGTGTCGACTCATCGTCTCTAAAATATAGCCGTGCGTATAGGATTCCTTCGCCAGACGGTCGAGCTGCTTCTGTGCGTGCTCCTTGCAGCGCTGAGAAGCCAAATTGGAGCTATCTTGTTTGAGCATCGTTTCGCAAATCTCACGACTGCCCAGATAATCTCCCTTCGCGAACTTATCCCGCGCTTGCTCGAGCCCCGGGAGCTCCTTGTCTTTTTGGAGCTCTTGAGCGCGATCGAAAAGCTGTTGGGCCAAAGTCCGATATTGGGTGTCGCTCGTCAGCTGATAGGCTACGATCTTCTTCGCATCCGTCATCACTAACGAGTAATCCTTCTGCTCGAGCGCACCCGACGCCTCGCGGAGCAGAATCGCGACGGCTTGCCGATTCGCCTCCTCATTCGGGCTGGGGCCATTGGGGATGGATGGCGATATCGCCGAAACAGGTGCTAGTGCAGGACTCCGTTGGGATCGGCCAACCAAATATCCAGATAGAAATAATGCAGCCGAAAGAGCCCCCAGCCCAACGACTAACGCACTTCGAAACGCGGGCTCCTGCTTAGGGGGAATCTGAAATTCCGCAACCGTCTCGGATGCGGTGGTTAGTTCATCAAGGTATCTTCGTCGCAAAAGCTCAAACTCCTCCGGGGATAACTGTCCTGACTCCAAAAGACGCGAAAGCTGCTCGAGGCGATCGGAAGGTGGATTCATCTCCAAATTTTAGCATGGGCCTTTGGTTCCCAAGCGGGAAAAGTAGAATTCTGCAAAATTTCCAGACGTAGAAAGATGCAAGGACGGTTTTTTTCGTTCCTGCGTAGGCTTCGACGTTCAATCCCGGTTGATACGGTGCATTTTAAAGTTAGCCTATCGCTCCGGTTCCTTCGCATTCTGAAGCGACAAAGCGCTTCCCTCACGATAGATTATTGCTTTAGAGATATTTTAAGGAAAATAAGCTATGCCAGATCAACACCCCAATTTCATTCAAAGCTATTTCCACGGCACCAAAGCCAATCTGAAAGTTGGAGATCTTATCGTCCCCGGCAATAATGCCAACTACGGTGAGCGGAAAGCGAAATTCGTTTACGTATCGTCGAATTTGAATGTAGCGATTTGGGGAGCGGAGCTGGCCGTTGGCGACGGGCCCAGTAGAATCTATGTGGTTGAACCGGTGGGAACGATGGAGAACGATCCCAATCTCACCGACAAAAAATTTCCCGGAAATCCCACGAACTCATTTCGAGCGCGAGAAGGTTTTAAGGTGGTGGCTGAAATAAGGGACTGGCGGGGACATCCTCCCGAAGAAATCAAAGCGGCGAGGGAAAAAGTCGACTTGGCTTTAAAAAACGGCGCTCCCATCATTGAAGACTGAATTCCAAATAGTAACCACGCTGGGTTGGGGATGGCTCAATAACCATTGCAAACGTCGGATTCGTTCTATTTACCTCATCGATTCCGTTGAATTCTGATCAGTTTTCCCGAGTTCTGTTTTGGGATTTAGTCGTAATCCACTGGAGGGATTTCAATGCGCCAACTGGCTTTCTATTTATGCGTTTTCTTCGTTTGGGTTTCCCCGGCGCGGGCCGCCGAGAAAATCTTCAAGGAGGCCTATTCTCATCTGAATGGAAATGACGGAAAATTCACCGTGGCGGTTCCGCCGATTACTAACTTGGGGCCTCTCGAAATCACCGAGGAGCAGGTTGATTCAAAGGGACGTGCGGTGAGAGTGGTGTCGCATTGGGGTAACTATAAAGACACCTTTCTTCAGTACATTTGCCGAAACTTGAAGGATGGATCCCCGGATTTCGCTTTTGGAACCCAGGGAGTGATTTTGGTTCCAGGAGTGGCCAAGATCGCACAACTGGATAATCAGGAAAAGGTTTTATTAGTCAGTATCTCCGACCAGGAGATAGGATTATGGAAGATCAGCCGATTCGATTCCGACGGAAAACCAGACCTGGGCTTTGGAAAGCAGGGCAACACGGCGGTGACTTTCGAAAAGGGAATCGATCCCTATCAGCTCATTCGCAGAGAAGATGGGCGATTTCTTATTGCTGGCCTGCGATCGCGAGGAGAAAATTTTACTACCAGTGCCAGTAGCAATATCATTGCGTTGGCTGGGTTATTGCCTGACGGCAGCCCTGATTTGAGTTTTGGAGAAAGTGGTAAAGTCTCTTTCGAGGCTAATGGCAAAACATTTGGAATCGACTTGTTTTTTATCGACGATAATTTGGTTTTCACTTCCGGTTCTTCTAATGGCCCCTTGGTCGCCGCAATAGGTTTCGTAGGATTTGTGGGGCAACATTATGAAACATACGTAGCTCTGATCACCATCACGGCGACGGGGAAACTGGAAACGGTTCTTGTTCAAGACGTTCATGCAGGAAGTTCGGTTACGGGAGACCAACTGACCTTCGAATCAGATCTGGTTTTACGCGTGGATTATTCCGATGTCTCGTTCGGAAGACGAACCGTTCGCTACCAGAGAATTGTGGGACGGGATAACGTGCCTTAAAACTCTGATCCGGTAGCCAGACTTCCCCAGACTGGCAAAGGGAAATTTTCCGTATTGTTTTCCAAGTTGCCATGCTAAGACCACCCTAGATTTACCGGAGGGAATATGCGGAAATTCAATGCACTAGTTGTTTTAGCTCTTCTAATGGCCTCGAGTGGCGGGTTTGCGAAAACCTGCGTACTCAGTATGGGTTTGGAATTTGATGGGCACGGATGGGGCTTTCGGCGAGGCGATCTCTATTGTGACGGCGATAAGTTTGATCTCCATCCCTCTTTTTGGAAACGTCCCACCTTGGTAGGTGAATCGGACTTGCTATCAGCCCTCACGCAACAACTTTCCTACGTTCAGGGGACCTACCACGTTAAGTTGTCCGGGAGTTGCTCTCGGAGTGAAGGCGTGAGCAATTGCGCTAATGCTCACGTCGTCAATGTGGGTTACGTTTGCACTCTTTCAGACTGAATAGGGTAAGGGCCTGAGTACGCGGTGGACTCTCATAACTCACCTCCAAAATATCGATGAAATAGAGAGATAGCTGTTCTCAGGCCATTTCCGCATTGGTTGCTTAGGGCGAAGCGGAGGCCGGGGCTCGCGATCGGGCGCGAAGCGCATTAAAAACGACGATCGGCTTGGAGTAGGAATCATACAGATACGGTTTCGCGAGCGAGATCTTTCCCGCGCGAAAATCTCTTACTGCATCTTCCATCGCTTCAAAGACGACTCCTCCGTGCGCTTTCGAGCGTGCCGGGTAGAGAAGCAGCATCGATTCGGCGTGCAGCCCTCCGGAGATTGAGTCCAGAATTAGCTTTTCCATTTCCGGCGGAACCTCTCCGGTGAGCGCGATAAGATCCTTACCGACCGATAGATGCCCCCGATAGGGCTTAAGGGATTCGCGGACGCGATCCCAAACGCCGTTCCTATTTCCCTCCTCAATAAGAGCTTCGGTTTCCGCAAGCGGTCGAATAGAGTTTAACATTCCAAAAGTCTTAGGATCGAAAGGCGGACTCTTCGACGCATCGATGATCCCGCCCAAAGCAAGGATCGAGTATCCCTTGCGATCATTGAGCTGGTAGCTTGCAAGACGGCTCAGTGTGATTCCAAAGTCCGTTTGCCGACCTTGCGAAGCCGAAGCCCCGAAGTAGGCGGTGCCGAGGGAAGCGACCAGGCCCGAGGTAAAAGCAATTATTCCCGAACCAACGATGAAGATAACCCAGGACTTTGTTTTCTTGGCCATACTATTCCCTCAATTCGCTGCAACGTGAAGATGGTTGAAAACGGTGGCCGCCCGAGTTCCCGCCGGGCGATCAGAGTTTCCGTCGGGGCGCCCAAAGGGATGCAATTCGACAAGGTCTGTGCCGTTACCCGATTCGGTCAAAACGTCCAACACATCGACTTTCAATCCCACTCTCACCAGATTCAGAATCGCCTTAATGGCGTCCTCCGATGGGAGCTCACCGTAGAGAAAGAGCGTGTCCCCTTCAATTTTAGCAGTGGCGTGATACGGACCGAGGAAACCATTGATCTTGTCGATGGCCCCATCTCGTTTCACTTCGGCGAGAATCTCCGATTTCGTATTTTCAAGAAGGCTGGAATGGACTTGCGGGCCCATCAGCCACACCGTGGTAAGCGCGCAGGTGATTCCTGAAGCAAGAGCGATCGTGATAGCGATGGCAGTGGGAATGACCCAGCGGCGAGTGCCGGTGCGATTTTTTCGAGAGACGATCTTGCGAGGTTTCTTTTTCATGAGTCCCCCTCGGAGAAAGAAAGTAGCAAAGCGTATGCCGCTAGTGGTTAGGTTGGAAGAGCCCCGAAAGGTGTCGATGCTATAAGCGAATACGATCAAATACCTCGAAAGAGTCTTTGCATTAGAGTTTCAGTTATTCCATAACTTTCGGCCTTCAGTCGTTAGGAACATAAGAAAATCTCTCGACATCCCCTGTTCATCTTTCATACAGGCTTTTCTCATTAGAATCAGGAACTAGAGATTTTCCGCGGTTTCGCCGATTGAAATTTCGACAGAACTCCAAATTATGATCAACTGTTCTAGACTTAACTGGTCTCCGTAGTGCGAAATTGCGAGGGCCCAGCCCCCCGTCATTACCGAAGGCCCAGCCCTCCTCCGTCATTACCGAAGGCCCAGCCCTTCCCCGTCATTGAGGGCCCAGCCCTTCCCCGTCATTACCGAAGGCCCAGCCCTTCCCCGTCATTGCGAGGGCCCAGCCCGAAGCAATCCCATCGACCTAGCAACCTTCCACGAGATTGCTTCGCTTTGCTCGCAACGACAGACCGTCTCGAGATCGCTTCACTTTGCTCGCAACGACAGATCGTCTCGAGATTGCTTCGCTTTGCTCGCAACGACAGACCGTTTCGAGATTGCTTCGCTTTGCTCGCAACGACAGACCGTCTCGAGATTGCTTCGCTTTGCTCGCAACGACAGACCGTCTCGAGATTGTTTCGCTTTGCTCGCAACGACAGACCGTCTCGAGATTGTTTCGCTTTGCTCGCAACGACAGACCGTCTCGAGATTGCTTCGCTTCGCTTGCAACGACAGACCGTCTCGAGTTGACATCGAATTACCGTATTGGGGATTGATTTGGCCAAGAATGTTTTTCAGTTGCACGGAGTGAATGCGGCAGGTCGAGTGGCATTATCCAACCTCGGACCATTGGCGCGGCGGAACTACCACCGCCAAAATCGCATTTTGCAGCAGCTGGTTTCAAACACGAGAGGCCGATTCCGTCCCTGGACATCCCGCAGGGTAAGTCGGACTTTTTGAATGATGCGAAAGTAAGACCCCCGCCAGTTTTTGAACCCGCCTTCGTGGTGAGTCACCTCGACCTGTGAAAGCCGATAGCCTTGGCGACGATGGACGGAAAGCGCTTCCGCAAAATGGGCGCGATGACAATCCTCCTGATAAAGGCTGAATCGCTCACTGTTTCCACCCCAAACCCCTTGAAAATAAGTATCCGCTTCTTCCTCCGTCTGGGACCGGAAATCTTCCACTGGCCAGTCGTGGACGGAATATTCATCGGGATGGAAGGCCAGGGATTCCAAAGGATACTGGTAACTGGGATCGATGGGACCAAAAAGGTCTTCCAAACCACCATCAGCCTTAACCGACTTGGGAAGAGAGAAGAAAAGGACAAAGGCTAGGCAAAGGGTGACTCGGAAACTGAAGAGAGGGAAATTTTTCATCCCCCTTCGATACTAGAAATTTGGAACGTTGGCCAATGATTTAGACGCAATAAGTCTAATCCCATGAATTCGCAGTGCGTTGCCTGCCTTGAGTGAATGCCCGTTTGATCTCCCGATCGAATTTGATTAGAATGAATTGAAGTCCACTCTTACTTTTTCCAGTGAAATCAAACGCTGCAGGCTTTTAAATGGTCGAAGCCCGACCGGAGTTGGAAGTACGACAACCCCTTCCAGGACCAATGGTCCGTGTTCCGTTGGTCCGAACCGATTTTGAGAAAAATTCTATGCTAAGCCTCATTAAAAAAACGGTTCGTAAGGGACTCAATCACCTGGGTTATGAGGTCCATCTTCTTCCAAAGCCTGGGGAAGCTCCGATACCTATTGAATATGCCTCCCTCCTCCCATTTCACTACGCACGCTACCAACCCTGGTTTGAGGACTGGATTTCAAAGGAATATTCTGAGATCAAGAACAACACCTGCTGTTTTCCCGATCACTGTTACTTAGTTGCAAAATTTTCGCGTAGCTGCCTTCACTTGGAAGGTGATTTCATCGAATGTGGTACCTACCGCGGAGGAACCGCTCACCTAATCGCCTCGGAGATTAAGAGCACTCCTTCGAGACCAAGGGAGCTTCATCTATTTGATACCTTCACCGGAATGCCGCCCCAAGCAGTCCTCGATCCCAGCGGGCATCGAGAGGGAGATTTAGGGGATGTCGACTTTAAGGCCGTTCAGGCCTTCCTGAAACCTTTCCCCTTCATTCGGTTTCATCAGGGAATTATTCCCGCGACGTTCGAAGCAATTCAGAGCAAAAAATTCGCTTTCGCCCATATTGATGTAGATCTCTATAGCTCGGTCATGGACTCCTGCCAGTTTCTCTATGAGAGAATGACCCCAGGAGGAATCATGGTTTTCGATGATTATGGATTCGAAAAATATCGCAATTCGGCAAAAAAGGCGGTCGACGATTTCTTTCGAGATAAAGTAGAGAGTCCCATCATTATGGGGACTGCCCAATGCATTGTAATAAAAAGCGCAGTAAATTGAACCTTTACTAATTTATCCAAGAAAAATTCGGTTCCCATTTCCCCGGAAACCATCCGCCACGAAAGGAAAATCCTCTATGTATGGCACAACGCTTATTACTGGGGCCACAGGATTGCTCGGAGCGGAACTCGTCAACCAACTCCTAGAATCTGGGGAATCATCTCGCCTGGTTTGCTTAGTGCGAGATTTCGTGCCTTTGAGTCGGTTTTTCACTGAAGGCATGGAACGCCGGGTTTGCGTCGTGCGTGGGGACGTTCGTGATCTAGAGTTAATCAGCAGGACCATCAACGAATATGATGTACGTACTATTTTCCATTTAGCCGCACAGACTTTGGTGGAGAAGGCCAACGATCTTCCCACCGAAACTTTGGATGTGAATATCCGAGGTACTTGGAGCGTGCTCGAAGCGGCCCGGCGGCATCAAAACAAGGTTAAAGCGATCGTTGTTGCTTCTAGCGACAAAGCTTATGGCGACCTCTCGGGGGAAAAATATGATGAGCAGTATCCCTTAGCAGGACGTTTTCCCTACGATGTTTCCAAATCCTGCACCGATTTAGTGACTCAATCCTATGCGAAGAGTTATGGGCTCAACGCCGCTATCACCCGTTGCGGAAATTTTTTTGGGCCTGGCGATCTCAATGAGAACCGCATTTTTCCGTCTACTATTTTATCGTTGCTCCGCAATGAGCGTCCGGTGCTTCGCTCCAACGGAAAATATATTCGAGATTATCTCTACATTGCCGATGCCGCATCTGCTTACCGAAGCTTGGCCACTCAGATGTTACAGAAACCACTATCCGGTGAAGCATTTAACTTCTCTTACGGATTGCGGATGACCGTATTAGACGTCGTTCAGTCAATCAAAGCTGCCATGGGCTCCCGCCTAGAACCTGTCATCCAAGGCACGGCAGAGAATGAGATTCCGACCCAAAGCTTAGATAGCACTAAGGCAAAGACCGTTTTGGGCTGGATCCCGAAGTACGGTTTTGAAGAAGGAATAATGAAGACGATTGCGTGGTATACGCAATACTATCAGCCGCAACTGCCTAAGTTGAAGGCGGTAGGATAATCGAATGCCTCAGAGCTCAAGCAGGACGCTTTCCTAATCAACTTCCCCTGAAGACCAAGTTTTGAGTTTCACTTTAACCAGCCGCTATGCCTGGGCTTCAATTTTTTCGGCCAACCTGCGATAGGCTACTACTTTCGCCGGAATCCCACGCGCAATCGCATACGGAGGAATATCACGTGATACCACCGAATTCGCAGACACAATACAGCCTCGCCCCAATTTGACTCCCGGAAAAACGATGGCCCCCGCTCCCACCCACACATCCTCCTCAATAATCACTTCCCGCATCAAAATAGCTTGATTCATCGGTTCCATCGTCATGTCGTGCTCTAACGAGGAAATAAGAGCTCCGCTTCCAATCATTGCCCGATCGCCAATCCGAACTCCTCCCTGGCCAAAAATATGAACGAATGGATTAATAGAAACATCGGCGCCGATCGAGACTTTTTCGACTCCATTGATACAGATCGGCATTTGTATCCGAAGAGAGCTATGGGCTGAATTTGCCTGGTTTAAGATCCGATGTTTTTCATATTCCTCATAGCATCGCCAAAACTTTGCGAAGAGAAAACCCATCCATCTTTGAACCATTTTTTTCATTAGATTTCCCAGGGTGCGGTAAGGCCATTATTCGAAAGCTTGCGATTGCCAGCGAAACAAATCGGCTCTTCCTCAAATGTGGCGCGGCTAGAACCGCTGTCGCTGCGAGAAGCGAAGCGACGAAGCAGTCTCGTGAAAGCACCTCGAGCTCGGCGAGATTGCTTCAGGTCCCTTTGGGACCTTCGCTACGACAGCATCAATGGATGAACGCGCCATATTTGGCGGAGAGCCAACAGCTCTCGCCGGAATCTGAATGCGTCGTCGATAAAAAAGTACATTTGAAGCAGGAGGAGAAAAGTGGCGATTTTTCGCTGCTTAAGCTGGAACTAAGGGCAACCCCAGTTCCAGCAAGAAAGTTTCTAGCTCCTTATTTTTCAGTTTATCCTATTCAACCGTGTACTTCCACCGTAGTCGCATCGCAGTGCGCCGCCCCTGGCATTGCGCCACAGTTTCTCTTCTTGTATAATTTTAGAAAGTCCAAACCATCCCCACTGAGTTCTACGGTCGGGGAATATTCTTACTTCAATCCATGTCTATCAGCCAAACCAGCGATGATCTTCTATTGAGAAAAGCGAAGAAACTTCGAGAAGAGCTGATTCAACGCCCTAATCTCGTCGCCAAGAAAATCGCAATCTTGGGTGGTTCCACCACTGACCAGCTGGTTCAGGTTCTGGAATTATTTCTCTTAGAGGCCGGGATTAAACCGACGTTCTACCAGTCAAACTACAACCGCTATTTCGAAGATGTGATAGACGATGACTCCGCGCTCTATCAATTTCAACCCGAAATTGTTTACCTCCATACTACCATCCGAAATATACGGTCGTTTCCTACGCTGAACGACAAACCTGACCAGGTTAAAACCCTAGTTGCTCTGGAAATGGCCCCACTTCAAGCAGTGTGGAAAAAACTGGGTGAAAAGCTCAAGGCATCGGTTATCCAAAATAACTTTGATCTCCCTCCATTCCGTCCGCTAGGAAATCTCGAGTTCAGTTTATCCGAGGGAAAAGTGAACTACGTGACGGAGCTCAATCGTGAAATAGCGATTTGGGCCAGAACCCATTCCAATTTCTACGTGCAAGATATTGGCTATCTCTCGGCGGCTTACGGCCTAGAACAGTGGCATGATCTAAATCACTGGTATGCCTATAAGTATGCCATGTCTGTAAATGCCCTTCCGAAACTAGCGCGCAACTTATCGTCAATTATCAGTTCTATTCTGGGTAAGTCTAAGAAATGCTTGGTGCTTGATTTAGACAATACCTTGTGGGGAGGTATCATCGGAGATGACGGAGCTGGCGGCATCAGTCTGGGACCGGAGACCCCGCTGGGCGAGGCCTATCGCGATTTTCAAAGCTACTGCCGTTCGCTAAAAGCCCGAGGCATTCTGCTAGCTGTTTGCTCCAAGAACGAAGAAATCGCTGCGAAGTCTGGGTTTAATCACCCCGATTCAGTACTCCAACTGGATGATTTCGCGGCCTTTAAAGCCAATTGGGAACCTAAGCCTGACAACCTCGTTCAGATAGCCCAAGAGTTGAATATCGGATTAGATAGCCTGGTTTTTGTCGACGATAGTCGCTTTGAGCGAGAGATGGTAAGAAAGCAGCTTCCGCAAGTTTCCGTTCCAGAAATCGGAGAGGAAGTCACTTCGTACGTCCGAATCCTCGAGGAGGCGAAATTCTTTGAGTCAGTTTCAATTTCAGCAGAAGACCAGAAACGCGCCCAGCTCTATATCCTGGAACGTGAAAGAGAGAGCGCTAAAATGCTCTTTTCCGATTATAACGAATATCTTAAGTCCCTGGAAATGAGAGCTGAGATCAGGCCTTTTTCCGCGACCTACCTGGATCGCATCACCCAGCTAATCAACAAGACTAACCAATTTAATCTCACCACCGTACGCCTAACCGGCGGTGAAGTCAGTGCCAGCCTCACCGATCCTAATCAGGTAACGCTCTACGGTCGACTAGCAGATAAATTTGGTGACCATGGATTAATCTCCGTAGTGGCAGGAAATATCGAAAAACAGAGTTTAAAGGTAAGCCTTTGGTTGATGAGTTGCCGAGTGCTAAAACGCGGAATGGAGCTGGCGATGTTCAACGCTCTGCTCATGGAAGCACGCAAACGCGGCCTCAAGCATATTCAGGGACATTACCTTCCGACCGCCAAGAACGCGATGGTAGCAAAATTCTACGAAGAGCTGGGATTCCGCTTAGAATCCCGATCCGATAACGGTGGTACCATTTGGGGATATGATATCCAGACTGCCAAGACGCCCGCTCAGCATTTCATTTCGGTAAATCAAGAACACTCCAACCCCAAGGAAAATCCCAAAGAAGAAAAAACCAGGAGATCTGCATGAATACTCGCGAAAGGGTGGCTATCATTTTTCGGGATGTTTTTGATGACGACAAATTGCAAGTAAAAGATTCCACTTGTGCCGCCGATATTGAAGACTGGGATTCCCTGGCCCAAATTAATTTACTCGTGGCCATGGAGAAAGAATTTAGGATTAAGTTGAATCTCTCAGAGGTGAAAGATTTAAAAAACGTCGGTGATATGATCTCGGTTATTGAAAAGAAACTCGCTGCATGAACCATTACACCTTCGAACAATCCGTAGTCGGGCTAGAGGCAGATTTCTCCGTCGTTCTCACCCAAGACATGATGGATGCGTTTTTAGCAATCAGCGGCGATTGTAACCCCCTCCATCTCGATGAAAAGTATGCGCGTTCCCATGGCATGCCCTCGCGCGTAGTTTATGGACTACTCACCTCTTCGTTCTATTCGACTCTGGCAGGGGTGTATTTGCCTGGAGAACGCTGCCTACTGCATGGGATTGAGATCAGTTTCAATCGCCCTACCTATGTCGGAGACAAGCTCCATATCGACGGAAGAATCGCAGAGCGCAACGAAACCTTCCGCCAAGTTCAGATCCAATCGCGAATTCGCAACCAAGACGGGAAAACCGTCTCCAAAGCTAAAATCAAGGCAGGGTTCCTTGAATAAATCTAATCTCACTTTAGTAATAGGAGCTTCTGCGGATATCGGTAGAGAGGTGATCCGACAAATTGCGCGGCCTTCAGAAATTATCCTGGCCCACTACCATCAGTCAGAAGCTAAACTGGATGATTTAAAGCGAGCCTCTAATGCTCAAATTGTTCCGTTACAGGCAAATTTGGAAAGTTTAGAAAGCACCCTAGCCTTGATAGCTCGGATAAAAACGGAATTTGGCTTCCCTACCCAAATCATTCATCTCGCGGCCCCGCCCTACCAGCTGGAGCGATTTAAATCGATCTCTTGGGTGACGATTCAAAACCAATTCGATATCCAACTGAGATCCCTTTTCCATGTCCTGCAAGAATTTCTGCCGTCCATGGCGGCCGCAAAATCAGGAAAAGTAGTGTTGCTGTTGAGCAGTATCATCCTGGGTCGACCGCCGATTGGCACAAGTGCTTATGCCATCACCAAGCATGCGCTGCTGGGCCTGATGCACGCTTTAGCAACGGAATATGGAGGAAAGGGAATAAATATTAACGCGGTCTCTCCCTCAATGGTAGATACCGCATTCTTAGAAAATCTGCCTCGCCAAGTCATTGAGCTCGCTGCTTCCCAAAATCCCATGGGTAGAACCGCTCAGGTCAGCGAGGTCGCCAGTGTGATTAAATTTTTACTCTCTGAGCAAGCCTCTTTTCTGAATGGGGTGAATATTCCAGTTACCGGCGGAGAAAGTTATTAGCGACGTCTAATCCTTACCTACCGGAATTCCGTTTGAATGCAGCACCAACTTCAATTTCCCCAATTGGAGTCCAAAACCGCAGGCTAAAAAGAAATGATTACGAAATCCTGGTTTTCCGTAGACGGGCGGGTAACCCGTGTGAAGGTCGATCATCGAACCCTTCGCTTCTTGCAGCAAAATTTGTCCAGCAGCAGTGTCCCATTCCATTGAGTTTTGATAACGCGCATAAACCGTGACTTGACCCGCCGCAAGGCGCCCAAACTTCAGAGCGGCGCCTACGATGACATTTTTTTCAATATTATTTTGCCGCGCAAATTGTTCCACCCGGGGTTCATCATGAAATCGACTGCGAGCTAATATCCAATCTTTGGCTGGGACCACGGGCAAAGCTATCTGTTGTCCGTGTAAAACCTGGTAGGCCCCCTGCCCCGCCTCGGCAAAATAGCACTCCGCTAATGCGGGGGCGAAGATAACTCCCAAGTACGGTTTTCCTTCTCGAATCAGAGCCACATTGATCGTAAACTCGCCGGTACGGGCCAGAAATTCTTTAGTTCCATCCACCGGGTCGACAAGCCAGAAATCACCCGATGGCAAAGTCCCGAGCCTTTCCTCTGAAACCACGGGAATACTAGAGCCCTTCTCTAAAGTTTGGACCAAATAGTCGCTCGAAGCGGAATCTGCTCGAGTCAGTGGTGAACCATCTTCTTTAATAAGATACTGGCCACCATCGGGAGACTCATATTCTCCCATGACGATTTTTCCGGCCTGCATCACTGCGTCGAGTGCTAATTTCAAAAGAGGGCTCATCCGTCCAGGATAGTCGAGTCCTTTCCTTTTTGTGGTAAAATTGTCTAAAAGACCAACCTTTCCCCAACCACCATGCCACCTCTCTTCACCATAGGAATCCCGACGTTCAATCGATCCCACTTCTTGCGTCGATCTTTGGCAGCCGCCTTGGCTCAAACGCAGGAGGGAGTCGAGGTATTGGTCTGTGACAATGCCTCTACCGACGATACGGAAGCCGTGACCCAAGCGGGCGGCGCCAAAGTGCGTTACGTCCGCAATCCAAGTAATTTGGGGATGATGGGCAATTTGGTTCGTTTGGTGGAAGAGGCCAGAGGAGAATATTTCAGCTTTCTGCAGGACGATGATGTCGTGCACCGAGATTGGGCGAAAAAAGCGTTGGAAGGTTTCCGCGAAAGCAAACCGGCAGTGGCCTATCTTGCTTATCTGGCCATGAGCCCTTCCGTCGATTCCTGGCATATGCCTCCGCTTTATGGTCCCTCTTGTCGCATGGATTGGATGGGCGGAAGCCCCCGCGTTCTGGATGGAAAGCTTATGGCTCCGTTATCTCTTTTCTGTGCCTTTGCCTTACCTCCAGCCATGGCCTTCCATACCCAAACCCTCCGAGCTACGTTGCCCCTGTGGGAGAAGGACTGCGATCACTTCATCGAATGCACGCCTCTGGTCGCTACCGCAAAATCGGGAACTGTGGTGGTCGATCCCTGGGTAGCCGCCGTACAGCAACTCCACCCGGGCCAATACCACCTTACGATCGATGGAACGGCGGATCTGTCTCGTCAGGAACAATGGGCGCAATTCGCCAGATGGACCGCGAAACAAATGGAAGGTTGGGACTCCGGTTGGGAAAAGGCTCTAGGTGATTTGCTCTTGGAAATGCCTGTCGAATATCGCATCCCTTGGCTGCGCCGCATGGAGAAATGCGATGATTTGCCAGCCACGGTAATCCGGGTGCGGGATATTTTACGCCAGTCGATAGGTAATTCTTCCGACGGAAAACCAACCAGCAAGGTACTTTCGTTCAAAGACTTTGCTCGGGAAGTGACTCCGCCCTTCGCTTGGCGTTCCTTGCAACGCTGGCGAGGCAGGTAGGGTGCGACCCTCTTACTCGGCTCGAAAAAGCGGGTAGTTTCTATCCCTATCCGAAATAATCCTTTCCTTCGTGAGCGGCCACTGAATCTGAAACGCGGGATCATCCCACCGAACTCCACGGCCGAATTCTGGATGGTAATCCTGCCCGATTTGATAATGGATCAGCGTCCGATCCACCAGGGTCTGAAACCCATGGGCCACCCCCTTGGGGATGAAAAGCATCTTTCCATTATCCGCATTGAGTTCAATTCCCGTCCATTGCCGATACGTCGGCGATAGGGGACGTAGATCCAGAGCCACGTCGAACAAAGCCCCGCTCACACAGCTCACCAGTTTATCTTCTTCATAGGGTGCTGTCTGATAATGCATTCCCCGCAGCGTCCCCGACTTCAAATTCATGCTAAGGCTAGTCTGCAACGGACTGAATGCGATCCCTCGAGCACGGAACTCTTTGGTGCAAAACGTTCGAACAAAATACCCTCGCGGATCCTGGGCCTTCTCCGTTTGCACGACCAGAACTCCCGCAATCACCGTCTCTTGAAATTCCATTTCAACCCACCCGTTTCAACCAGGCTCCGGGCCAGTAGGTAACCTGATCTCGAATCAATCCCTCGTTAAACGGAAAGGCCGGGGGCGCCAGAATGAAATCTGGGCGCTCTGCAAGAAAGGCCTCCGCGGCAACTCGGGGATTGTTCCACTCCCAATCCGGTTGGCTGCGGGGGGCACCTACCAAATCCCCCATGATGCCATCGGTCGCGACGATATAGCTGCCCTGAGTCACCAAATCCCCATAGGCCTTAAGCTCAGCCAGCACATGTCCCTTGGTGTGATTGGAGTCGAGTACCACCATCACTTTTTTCCCCGCGGGGATCTGAGCTTTCACTTTATCGACGATTTCCGGGGCGACGGAGCTTCCCTCGATCATGGTGAGATAGCCAAAAAGCTCATGGGCTTCAATCGCTTTGCGATTGTGGGGACGAATCTCAATATCAATCCCAATCACTTTTCCCGCATGACCCATCGCCTCAAAAAGACTCGCGTAGAAAAGTAACGATCCCCCATGAGCAATGCCGGTTTCGACGATAACGTCAGGCTTCAAGGTATAGATCGCTTCCTGAATCCGAATCATGTCTTCGGGCAATTGGATAATCGGGCGACCCATCCAGCTAAAACTATAAACATACTTAGTATCCCACCCGGAACGGAGCCAAGCCTCCGAAATCAAACTGAAAGCCTCTGGAGTCCCGATCCCTAAGCTCGCCCGATCGCTTCCGCCCCAATCGGCGTGGATCTGACCGGCTTCAATATCGATTTCGATTTTTTTAAGCTGCTTTCTTTTCATAGTGCTCCAAAATCGTCTTCAGATCCGCCGAAAGCGATCTGGGGGTAAAGGGAAATTCGCTCTGGGTCCGTTTCATGTCTATCGTCGGAAAAGACTGGCGACGGGCTCCTGGCATCACCTTGATTTGGCATCCGGTAAGCGCTGCCACTTGATCCGCGATTTCCTGGTGGGTGGTGTTTCTCCCACTTCCTAAGTTATATAAATGCGCCTTGCCCCAAAGTGCAATTTGGGGCAGTAAGCTAACCACATCCTGCACACTGATATAATCCTTCGCAGAATCTAGCGCTGTCTGAAAAACCACTTCCTGCCGTTCCACGGCATCCCGTAGCACGCTAGTTAAAAAATTCTCCGACTCCAAATCATCCCCGTAGACATTGGTCAGCCTTACCGCGCGAATCGGGCGATGGGGTCGAGTGTTGGTTAAGCAAAGCGATTCGCCAAGGAGTTTAGAGAGATTATAGAGATCGCCGGGATCCGCGGGATTAACCGAAAGAGAAGATTCCTCAGCTGTGCTACTCGCCGACGAATAAACCCGGGCCGAGGACAAATAGAGCAAAGACTCAAACTGGCCTCGCCTTAAAAGCTCAGCGAGCAAACTGACATGGGCCTGGATGGTATCAAAGGGACGAGTGCGAAAATCTGCAGTGAGACCAATGCAATAAATCACATGCCCCAGAGGTGCCGCGAAAATCGCCCCATCCTCTTTTCCCGGTCGAAAGACTGGGTAACGCTGGGCCACTAAGGCATCCGCCAACCGAGATCCGATAAATCCCTGCGCCCCTAAAATGGTGAATGAGCTTTGCATGATGAATGCCTTTAAGGAATGACTTCGAGTCGCGGAATGGGCACGACAAACTTGCCACCCCAGTCTCGGATATGGGCCATTTGGGCCATGACTTCATGCTTTAAATTCCAGGGCAGAATCAGAAGATAATCTGGCTTGGCGCTATTAATCAAACTCGGCGAGTGAATTGGAATATGGGTACCAGGTAGATAGCATCCCTGTTTATGGGGGCTGCGATCCACCGTGAAATCGACGAAATCTTCTCGCACGCCACAATAGTTAAGCAGGGTGTTTCCTTTGGCCGGCGCACCATACCCGACAATGCGTTTGCCCTGGGCTTTAGCTTCAATCAAAAATTCCAATAACCCGCGTTTCGTCGCGCGGACTTTCTCTTCAAATTCCGTATAGGCATCTAAACGCGCGAGCCCCGCCCGGGTTTCCCGTTCTCTCAGTTCCGTCACCCGCGGGCTCATTCGACGAGACGTCTCTCCGGCATGCTGAGCGAAGATACGCAGTGACCCCCCGTGAGTGGGAAGCTCCTCGACATCGAAAATCGCAAGGTCAAATTTGGCAAAGATCTTTTCTACGGTAAGCAGGGAAAAATAAGAAAAATGCTCGTGATAAATCGTATCAAACTGATTTTGCCGCATCAGTTGCAAGAGATGAGGAAATTCGACCGTAATCACCCCGCCGGGTCGAAGCAGCGCTTTTAGGCCCGCCATGAAATCGAGCAATTCCGGAATCTGGGCTAAGACATTGTTAATCACAATGAGATCGGCACTTTTTCCGGAGGTGATTAGCTCACGTGCCGTGCTCAGAGAAAAAAACTTACTTAAGGTAGGAATTCCCGCCTGCCGGGCAACTTCTGCGACATTTTGAGCCGGCTCAATTCCCAAAACCGGCACTCCACGCTCGCGGAAGAAACGTAAGAGATAACCATCATTGCTTCCCAACTCCACGACTTGGCTACGTTCGCTAAACTGATAGCGCTCGATCATGGTGGTGACATAGCGTTTGGCATGTTCCAGCCACTCGTCGGAAAAGGACGAGAAATAGGCATATTGGCTGAAGATGCTGTCTGGCGTTTGGTACTGCGGTAGCTGCACCAACCAGCATCCGGTACAAACAAACGCGTGCAAAGGAAAGAACGTTTCCATTTCATTCAACGCTTCGGCTTTCAGAAAAGCGTTAGATGGCGGAGACATTCCCAAATCAGCAAAGGATTGACGCAACTGCGCCTTGCAGAACCGGCAGGTCAATGAACTCATAATTGGATTGAAAGTAAGAAGAAAGTTACGTGACGTCTCTAGGCTAAGGATACCTGAGTAGGTGAGGGAAAACTAGGGCGGTGGGTCAGGAGACGCTTCATGCCAATTTTGAGCCACGCTGACTAGCCTGATGTGATGCAAGGGCCGGGGCCTGACGCTGCAAAGCGGGCAGAGTCATGGGGCATACTGTTTGCATTCACTCCCCGCGAGCTCGTCGATGGATGGGCGATAATTCAGGAGTGTGTATGCGGTTTTTCGCTTTGCTAGGTTTCATGGCTATTTCGTCCTATGCGTTGGCTCAAAATCAGGGACCGGTAAGTGCTGATTCGGCAAATCCCGTGGTTAACGACGCGGGGCCTGAGCGAATTCATCTCGATGTCGGAGGTGGGCTGGCGCTTTATAATGGCAGTGTGGCGAAGGCCTATAATTATGACCTGGGGAAACTTGGGTTTACCTTCGATTTCAATGTGGGATGGCGGGTCTCCGATTCGACTCCGCTTTATCTCGGGTTGGAAACCGGTGTCTATTACTGGGGGGTCACCGCGACTTATTCCACTGGCCTGGTTCACGACGTCAGCGCGTACGCATTGCCTTTACTTCCCAGAGTGACCTATCAATTTGAGTTCTCCCCTAAAGTTCACCCTTACCTCTCGGTATCGGCGGGACCTTCGCTCTATGTGGAGACGCAAAACTTTTCCGATACCACCGCAGACACCTCAAAGACTCGAATCGTATTTGAGGCTTTGGTCCATCCGGGATTGAATCTTAATTTCGGAAAGCACTTCGGATTGAATATTGATCCTAAGCTTGGAACGCTGGATGGGACTTTTATCTTTTTGTCGTCGGTAGGAGCTTTGTTTCGTTTCTAGGAGCAGAAAAATTGGGCGAAAAAAAAGGCAGCTGGTCGTTAGACCAACTGCCTTTTTGAGTTTCTAATTAATTATTCGCGGGATGAGCAGTCCAAGTGCCATTACTATGCAGCACTACACCGTCGTAATTATAGCCTGAGGTGCCCTTGATCGCTTGTGACACGTAAAGCGTATTGACAGCAACATCATTCTTCGGCCGCTGAACCGCCGCCACGTAGAAATAATTATCTGCAGAAGTCGTAGTAAGTGTCACGGTAGCGGTGTTATCCGATCCGGATGCGGGATAGGGTGCAGGGAGGCATGTTTGTGCGGTACAAGTAGCCGAGGACGGATAATTTCCATCTGTCGTGCCGACAGTATAGGAAATGCTGGTAACGCCCTGCATTCCGGGAAAAGAGCCAGTGGTATTCAGACTTCCGATAGTAATCGTCCAAATCCGGCTTAGGCCATACACAATTGAACTCACGCCAGAAATAGTCCGGTAGTAAGTCGTCGAAGAATCAAAGAACGTTCCGGTCGAAGTTCCCGCCCCTGAACTGTAGCTATAGGTTTTGCCCGGAGAATAAACACCGTATAGCGAAGTTAACACTTGCTCCGAAGTTCCTTTCGCACTCGAAATTTGGCCGCGAAGTAATACAGAGTTGTACTTGGTTGCCGGGAATCCGAAGCCCACAACGTTGCCCACGAATGCAACTAGATCCGTAGCGGTAAAGTTCCGTTTGGTGTTCATGAAATCAACGAACATTCCCGGACCAGTCGTTAGCGCAGCAAACGCCGGTTGCACCATCAATCCTACTAATAAAACGAGTTTCATTTTTTGACGCATATTAAGCACCTATCTCCTAAGCGGGTCGGTTTCAGTTAAAGAATTTATGAAGTCCTGGTAAAGACGTAGGACAGCATATCCACAAATTTTCTAGAAGGAAATGCGCCACGCGCCAACCCTTGGCCAATATCTCAAGGCGCAGGTAATCCGGGCCTTTCGGGAGATCTCGAGATCGCCGACCAAATCCCTAATTTTCTTTTTCTCCGTGATAACGCGCAACAATGCTTCTTAACTTCGCCCAAGTGATTTTCTATGCCGCAGCTCGTTCCCTTTTTCTATTCGTGAGGGAGAGGCCCACTAAACACGCCGCTTAAATAGTGGAAAAAAGCCCAAATCCCGAACGAAAACGCGAGGAGAAAAAAAGTATCTCGGAAAAATCGCGGCCACGTCGCCTCACCACCAAAGAGCGGTTTCAAGCGACCTGCGCGATGTTCCCAAAATCGTCCGAATAGCATTACCAGGCAGGATAAGACGAAGAAATACTGCCAAACCTGAAACCACTCTGCATTTCCACCCGCTGGAACCAGCAAACCAAACACCGCAAAGGGCCCATTCAGCGCCCAAAGTAAAGTCCCCAGTTGAGCTAAGTGATAGGAAGAGCCCGAAGGCGGAGCTTGCTTCATAGCGCATCCCGCCGAGAAGACCGCAGGTCATTCACCAATTTGCCGCTGTGAAAAACCCCCTCCATGGCCCGATCTCGCCACGCCACGGTAGAATCGTAAAATTTCTGGTTGGGATTTACTTTGGTGAGTAAAAGACTCGTGGAGTGCAATCGCAATCTTCCGGTAATCACACCGTCGGGCCTAACTAAGAAACTCGGCCAACAAGATCTTCGGGCCGAGGTGTTGCTGCAACTGATCCAAAGATAATTATTCGCCGCCATCGATTGCATCGTCGCTGGCATGAGGATCCCTGGCAAGGTGGTGGCGCGATTTAACGAATGAAATTTTCTCCCCACTTCATCGGAAATCTTTTTGAAGCGAGCCGGGGAAAGATGCCCGGCATGGTAAGAGTGAAACATCAGCTGCACGCCTCGGCGTTTATACTCGCGATAGAGCTCCGGATAGCGAAAATCATGGCAGATCAAAACCCCGCAACGAATTCCTTGAATCGTAAACACCGTGAAATGATTCCCCGGGGTATAGTGGGCGAGATCTCCCGTCTTTCCTGAACGATCGCCGGCACAAAAAATTTTGTCATAACGATCCACGATTTCCCCTCGAGGATTGATAATGTAGCAAGAATTATGGGGCTTATGATTCCCCGAAAGGCGATGAGAAGAGCCAAGAACGACCCATTGCTTTAATTGCTTGGCCTCACGGAGCACAACTTGAGTCGCGACTTCAAGTCCCCCCCAATCAAATCCTCGATAAGAGGCAAAATCCGCACCGGCATATCCAGAGAGACAGGCCTCTGGAAAATGAGTCACTTCTGCCCCCAAACGCTTGGCTTTTCGCATTTGGGCTAAGACGTAACGGAGATTCTTAGGAATGCTGGCAGATACCGGAAAATAGCAAGTGGCAATCATCAAACTCATCGCAAAATCCTTTTACACCCTGCTCCCAACCTAAGCGGAGCTCGGCGATGAAGCAAGCTTCCCCTTGGCCAAACGACGAGCTTCCGGGTAGAATAGACAAAACACTTCTTTATCCGACGACGCCACGTTCTCGAATTCCCTTATTTCTAATCCCCAGGAGAGATTCCCTATGCATCGGTCGCAACCGAGCGTGACCCCGTTGACTTCCTATGAGAAATTTGTGGTGGGCATCCTCGCCTTTCTTCAGTTCACCATCATTCTGGATTTCATGATCCTCTCTCCTCTCGGCGCGGTACTTATGCCGGGACTTCACATCACCCCCGCGCAATTCGGGCTGGTCGTTTCGGTCTATGCCTTTAGTGCCGGAGCCTCAGGGCTACTCGCGGCGGGATTTGCCGATCGCTTTGACCGAAAAAAAATTCTGCTCTTCTTTTATTTCGGTTTCATCCTTGGGACTTTTTTCTGCGCTCTAGCCCCCAGCTTCCCGCTTTTGCTAGCGGCCCGCATGGTCACCGGACTCTTCGGAGGCGTCATGGGCTCTATTGTTTTTGCCATCACTACCGATCTCTTTGCCTACCAAATGCGAGGACGGGTAATGGGAGTCATTCAAACCGCATTTGCCGCAAGCCAAGTCTTGGGAATTCCGGTGGGACTTTTCCTCTCCAATCACTGGGGCTGGCATATGCCTTTTTTCATGATAGTGGGAATCAGTCTCGTCGTGGCCGGCGTGATTGCCACTCATTTGCGGCCGATCGATAGCCATCTAAAAAACCAACCCGATCGCAATCCGCTGCATCATCTCATCCAAACCCTGGCCACCCCCCGATATCTTCAGGCCTTTGCAACCACTGCACTGCTTAGCACCGGTGGATTCATGCTGATGCCCTTTGCCAGCGCCTTTAGCGTTCATAATTTAGGCATTTCTCTGGATAAACTTCCCTTGGTCTATCTCATTACCGGTTGTTGCTCCATCCTGACCGGTCCTCTGGTCGGCAGACTCAGCGACACGCTGGGAAAATTTCGCGTTTTCTCTTTCGGCACCGCCCTCAGCATCCTCATGATGCTCATCTACACCCATTTAGGGATCACCCCACTCCCCCTGGTGGTGCTGGTCAATGCCATTCTCTTTATCGGGATTTTCTCTCGGATGATTCCAGCGCAAGCCCTGATGTCCGCTATTCCTAGCCCAACCAATCGCGGAGCTTTTATGTCGATAAGCTCGGCGATTCAACAATTTTCCGGCGGACTGGCTTCTGCGTTAGCTGGCCTCATCGTGATCCAGAACGCCGACGGATCGCTGGCCCATTTCGACCGCCTAGGCTACGTCGTGATCGGCGCCTCGTTACTTACCCTAGGTCTCATGTATCTCATTCACGAAAAAATCAAATTAGATCAAGGAACCAATCAAGGCACTCAGATCAGCGATGATCGTCACCCGTCTCCCAGCCCAATGGAAAGTGAAAAGATCTCTGCGGGGTAAGACCGGATCCTTATTCCCCATGACAACTCATTTCAGTGAGGTTTTCTCCTTGATACCACCCCGAACCTCTACTAAACGCAGTGCCCCGAATGGTGAATCGGGCCCGATTTTCTCCCTGACTCACGCAATTGATCTCGTCTCGCCTTCGGCAAATTGGAAATAACTTAACCAACAACCCGGCCTGAAGAAGGCGGCCTTCTCGCCGCTCACAGAAATAGTGCAGCTCATACCCTTGGGGATTAGGACCACAGACAATGTGGCAAGGCTGTTCCGTTTCAGGGTAAGGTGCTCGAGAAGGACCGGGCGGCTGGGGAGTGCCTACGGCGTTAAACAAACCATCACCGCTGTCGCTGCCCTTCATCCCTGCCCCATCCCATCGCACTTCATGTTGGGGTGGCTCGTCGACAAATCCGGCAAATACTGGCTGACTCCAATTAACCGCGGAAAGAAACGTCCAGAACGAAAGGGAGAGTACGCTTTGAGTGGAGTTCATGGGCAACCTCCTGCTTATCATGAAGAGGCATAGAGCATGCCAGGATCCGCTTAGCCCAGATTGCGAAGCATACCGACGGTAAACACCTTGGAATAGTCCAAGGGCAGAAAAACTCATTCCCAAGTTTTATCGAGGATTCGCGCGGTTAATGAAAGGCTGTCTCTTTCGATCCTTTGACCAAACAAATGACAGGCCAAGCCATCGATTTTTTTTTGCAATCCTATCTCAGAGCCCAAAATGAGTGGGGAATAGCCGTATTCGGTAACGATCGGTGCTTTATCTCCCCAAAAATTCAGTGATCGCTCGCGCGAATCGGTTCACGGCTTGGGGCGAGTAGGTAAGAAACAAGAACGGATCAATCAATTCCACCTCAATCAAGAGGGGACCTCGCAATGATGGGATGAAATCGACCCGGGCATACAACAAGGGATCCTTCCAACGACTGAGCACACGGTCTGCCATGGCCAATTGCTGAGCGCTCACTTCAAAAACTTCGCGCCGTCCTCCGTATTCCTCATGAATGCGAAATTCCCCACTCGCTGGCCGCTTTCGGACGGCATGACTGAAACTACCTCCTATAAAAATCAATGAAATCTCTCCCTCACTCAAAATCTCAGGAATAAACTCCTGCACCATGACTTTTCTATTGTGAAGTAGATCATTCAGCGCCCCCTGATCTTGCTCGGCATTTCTCAAAGAGCTGCGCCAGGTATCCATCCCCGACATGGAAATGGCAGGTTTGATCACTACCTCATCCAAGCCGTGAGTCTCTAGCAACGGTTTCAGTCCCACCGATGACCCAGCCTCGAGCCAAAGGGTCTTGGGAATGCCAATATCCAAAGCGGAAAGTTCGGTAAGGTAGTCCTTATTTAAATTCCAAAGTGCGACTTCGGGAGGATTCCAAAGCGGAACATTGCCGCTCTGGAACCGCTTCAACCAGTCCACAAACGTCTCTGTCTTATAGTGGTAGTCCCAACACGATCGCAAAATCATCGCATCCGGAACCGGGCCGTCGGGATTGGGCTCATCCCAGATCAGCGGAGAAACGACGACCCCTAGCGATTTCAACTCCCTAGCGACGAGGCGTTCGTCCTCAGTGAGGCCGGCGTAAGAACGGGAAGTGGCAAAGGAGATAAATTTTTCAGACGACATAGGGATAATCTAGAGGGGTTCAGCCGCCCCAGCAAGCGGGAAGCGATATCTGAACGATTAGCATCAAAATATACGGTGATTGAAATTTATATATTAATAATATATTTTTCCTGCCCATGATTTATCAAACTCTCGATTATCGCAAAGCCACCTTGAGCTTGATCGAGCGGCACCGGCAAACTGAACCTAGGCTCACCTTTGCTCGTATCGCCGCTGCGGCCAAGATTCAGCCCACTTACTTCTCGAATGTCCTGAAGGGCCGTGCTCATTTTAGTTCGGATCAACTCTACTTAATTTGTCAGACCATCCAAGCCAAAACCGAAGAGATCGAATACCTCTTAAATTTATTGGAATGGACTCGTTCTACCGTCACGGCTCGAAAGAACGAACTGAGGGCCAGAATCGACGGTATCCGACAAATTAACCTTCAAACCCATAAGCATCTGAAAACTAAGCCGGTCACTACGGAGAATCTGTCGGACGCCGAATACTATCTCGACCCTTCCGTGCAACTCGTTCACGTTTATCTGGGAATTCCCCGTTATGCGAAAAACCCATCTAAGCTCGCCGAAGAACTAGGTATCGCACCGGAAAAGTTACAAACCGTGATTCGTCTCCTGGAAAAGCTAGGCGCTGTAGCGGTAGATTCGCGAGGGCAGTATCACTGCTTAACTAAAAATCGGCATTTGCCCCAAACCTCTCCCCTCTGTCTCCCGCACCAAATTCTGATGCGGTTGAAAAGTGCTGAGCAATTAAATCGCCTTCCCGAACAAAACCGACATCACGTCAGTGTCACCTTTTCGACCGATCGCGAGCGTCTGGACCAAATCAGAGTTGATTTCTTGGAATTTCTGAAACGAACGGAGACCCTGGTGGCGGGAGGGCCAGAGGAAATCGTCTGTCAGTTGAACTTTGATCTTTTCCCCTGGTCGCTCACCACCCGCTAGGTTCTGAGCTCAATCCGATAACTCTGCATCGGCAAAGCATTTCATTGCATTCGCCCAGTACTCCGCGAGTCGCGGGTGATGGGCGTCATAGCGAGCACGAAAGTCAGGGTGTTCGGTGTACATTTGCCCGAGCCCTGCATAGACCGTCCGATTCGGTTGAAAAAATTTTTGGATAAGCTGGTAATGACTGCGAACCACCGCTTGGACCTTGGGGCTCGAAGCCGGCTCTCCCTGCTTCAGCTCCTCGGTCATTTTGCGATCTAGGTTTTCGAATTCGACGGCTACGCTGTCGTAATCGGATTTCTTCCAGCCTTTAGTATTCCCCTTGGACTCCTGAATCATTCGCTGCGCTTCTTCCCCACCTTTGCTCGTCCAGTACTTCTCATACTCGGCTTGTTTTACCGGATCAAAACCAAGATATAGCTCGTTTGCTTTCATGGACTTTCCTCCTTGAAGGGATGCGATGGTTTGGTCGATGGTGTGAATGAGTGCTTTCGTTCTCTGGTTGGCCTGGACCAGCATTTTTCTATGTGAGGTTAGGGCAGCGACTTTATCAAAATCGCTACTGCCTAGGATTTGTTGAATTTCCTCTAAAGGAAATCCCAGTTCTCGGTAAAAGAGGATTTGCTGCAATTGTAACAACTCCTCCGCTTCATAATAGCGATAGCCGTTCTCCCCCACTCGAGCAGGGATCAGCAGCCCAATCTCATGATAGAAATGCAACGTCCGAATACTTACCCCAGATAATTTAGCTAATTCCTTCACCGTATAGGTCATCTTTTTCATTTCCATCGACGTCTTAGTGATCAGTCTAAGGGATCCCGTAACGTGAGGGTCAACCCGCTTAGAGGAATTTTCCTTATTGCTAAACCGAGCTAAACCATCGATTAATGGAAAGTCAAAAGCAGATGCCCGAGGAAGTACCTAACGGGCTCGAGTCTGAATTATCCCGGGAACTACGGCATGGCTGACCGCAAGCAAATCGGTGTTTCTCCCCTATCCTTCTTACTCTCCACCGAACAACACGAGTTACTTCTGGCCTTTGAGGAAGAGGCGACCTTGGCGGAGGTGGCCAAACGGCTGCGTCGCGATCCTTCGATAGTTTCCAGAACATTGAAAACCATCTCGGAGATCGCTCCTCTGGTCGAAAAGAACCTCGGCAAATGGAGAATGACGCCTCTAGGCCGACAATTCAATCGCCTCACCCAAGGATTCTTGCGGACCCAAGCCAAGCTCTTAGCCCAAAGTGGATCGCTTCGACTCGCACCTACCATGC
>Ga0206903_10112_pt1 | contig 26577 bp, 28 predicted proteins | sample Alteio_BWOrgHeat_45_FD_152959 | JGI IMG/M metagenome (GOLD analysis project Ga0206903, IMG submission 152959) | Enriched cells from forest soil in Barre Woods Harvard Forest LTER site, Petersham, Massachusetts, United States -... | ecosystem: Environmental > Terrestrial > Soil > Temperate forest >... | reverse complement strand
ACCGGAATTGTAATTGATGTTCTCGCCCGCCTTGAAGCCCACGAAACCGGCAAAGGCGCCAAATACACCAAAGGCCGCGCACCGCTGAAAATAATCTACACCGAAACCCACAAGAACCGCAGCAAAGCCTCAAAACGCGAGGCGGAGATCAAGGGTTTGAGCAGGGCGGAGAAGCTAAGTTTGATTAAAGGTTGAACCTACGAACGCCTCCACCGGCCAGTGTCATTCTGGAGAAATCCAGAATCCCAACCAATAAGCTATTTTTACTTTAGCGAAAACTTCAGTTTAATTTGAATTGCTTAGGCAATAGTTTGTTACTGGGATCCTGGATTTCTCCAGAATGACGGTAATAAAAGTTTTGTTAACGATTTGTTAACCTATTTATGATATAATTCAGGTTAAATTGGGGTAACTTATAGATGGCATCGATATTTCAAAAGCGGGTGGTGGCAGATTATGGCACTGCCATTGTTAAATATAATGCGGGCGGATGGGGTGCACTTACGGAAAATACCTGGGATGCCGAAACCAAGATGCTCTATCTGATAGGGCGCAGCCCTGGGGGTGCGATCACGAGATATAAAGACACGCCGGAATGGAAAACCTTCCTGAATTCAAAGAACCTTACAGAAGATACACCGCTGGAAATTCTATCTGCAACGGCCTCAAAGGAACTGGCCGCGCGCGTGGTAGATGAAAAGCTGATCGAACGGCTGAGTAGTGAGATAATCGCAAAAATTGAGGCGGAACCCGGCAGGAATTTCAGCGCGGTGCGCATAGCCAGCCCCTTCCCCATCGACCCGGATGCAACCAAAAATACTTTTGCACCCGCGCTGGCGGCGGCAGTAACGGCGGCACTGGAGCAGAGATTGCCCGGTATACTGGCGGAAAAAGGACTGAAGAACATTGAGGTGATAGCAGATCTCGACCCGGCAAGGTCAAGCCATGAGCAAAGCATTCTTAACATCGTTAATAACAACCGCGGCAAAACATCCAACCCCAAGCCGGGTGAGGAAGTGGCAACTTACATGCAGCGCCTGGTGCGCCAGCCGGTCTATTCTGGAATTGTTGACGAAAACGCGATATATGTCCCGGTAGATGATTTCCTGGTCGGGCAAAGTACCGCAGGGGGGCTGGTGAATTATATCCAGGCTGGCGGGGCGGTCACAACATCCGTAGTAGCGGCTGTAAAATTATTTAACGGCGTGGAAGTTCTGGCGCCGCAGCAGGAAACGCTTGATCTGCTGAAACTGGTGATGCGCGATAAGGCGGAGGATGCAAAAAATTGCCATCGGGAAGATGTCTATCACGCGCTCCTCAATGGTATTTTAAAAAGAACCGGGACGCATATTGATTTTGACGACGTGAAGAAAACCAACCTTCCCAATATGGAGCTGATGTTCGTTGCAGGATATTTTGCAGATGGGAAGAACCCCGCGCATCAGGCGGCTTTTGAGAAGGCGCTGAAGGCCGTGGGAAGTTCGCTTGATGAAGCCAGGGGCAATAGTGTTTTCACAATTTTCAGCTCCCAGGCCGGAAGTTTTGTGGGGATGGGAAAGGTGTTCGATGAAACGATACAGGACAGGAAACTGCTGGTTTCAGAAGGTGACCAGCGCTACCAGCACCTGGTTAAAACCAGCAAAGCGACAAACTATTTCGGAGTAAGTTTATGAGCACCAAAAAGCCAGACCTTATACCGAAAACATGGCGAATTCCCGCAGAACAGGTGAAAGATGCCTGGGAACAAAAGGCAAAACAATTCGCTGAATTCAAAGAATATTTCAAGAACCTGAATAACCAGTAGAACAACAGTAATTGACAGCGCTCCCTTAAAAACCTACTGTGAGGGGAACTATCCAACAAAATTGAAAATGAAAGCAATAATTCTTGCAGGTGGGTTTGGAACCAGGCTTAAGCATGTGCTGCCTGATACACCTAAGCCGATGGCCGATATAAACGGCACACCGTTTCTTGAGGTTCTGATAAAATACCTGCGCGGCCAGGGGTTTGACGAGTTCGTACTTTCCGTACACCATATGCGCGAACAGATAATCGACTATTTCAAAGGCGGGCGCGGAATAAGTTTTGCCATCGAGGAAGAGCCGCTTGGCACCGGCGGGGCGATCTTGAATTCGATAAAGCAGGCCGGGGTTACAGGGAATGTAGCGGTTTTGAACGGCGATAGCTTCCTGGAGATAGACTATAAAAAATTCTTCGCGGCGCATGGCGATAAAAATTTCTCGCTCGCACTGCGTGAGGTTGAAGATACCGGGAGATACGGAAGGGTTGAGGTTGAGGGGGATATCATCACAGATTTCAGGGAAAAGGGCATCCACGGCAAAGGTTTCATCAATGCCGGATATTATATCCTCAATGCATATTGGATGCTGAAACAGGGCTTGCCGGATAGGTTCTCGCTCGAGTCAGATTTCCTGCTACCGAAGATAAAGCAAATAAAGCCGGGCTATTTTACCGTAAAAAATTACTTCATTGATATCGGCATCCCGGAAGATTACGCAAAGGCACAGAACGAGCTTAGGTTTTAATGTGGATCGCTTCGCAATAAGTTTTTTCTGGGATCCTGGATCAAGTTCAGAATGACAAACTGTATAAACTGTCATTCTGGAGAAATCCAGGATCCCAACAAATAAAATATTTTTGCTTTAGCAAAAACTTACTAATAATATGCCAATAAACCATGAGAAAACTCATCAAAAAAATAAAACGCTCCCTCCTGCCCCGGGCTGAGAATGTTATAATCTCTGAGGTTTCGGGCAACGTTCCGTTATATTCAAATAAAAATGCCTGCGTTTTCTGCCACCATGATAGTGACGGACAAATTGATGATTACGTTATTAATATCTTGCGCAATATAAAAACCGGCCTCGGTTGCTCGATAATCTTTGTGTCGAACAGCGCAAATTTGCTGCCGCGCGAGGTTGAGAAAATAAAGGACCTGGTGGCATTATCCATAGTGAAATCAAATATCGGTTATGATTTTGATGCTTTCAGGGTGGGGTTTTCAAAGATCGCAGGGCTGGAAAAATTCACCAGTATTTATTTCGCCAATGATAGTTTCTATGGCCCGTTTACCAATTTCTCCGATGTCGCTGAGGCGATGGGGGGATATGATATGTGGGGCTTGACCGACAGCATAGTTCCCGTGCCCCACATCCAGTCTTATTTCCTGGCGTTCAGGCTGAATGAGCGGACACGTGCGTTCCTGGAAGGTTTTTGGGATGAATATAAATTACTGCACTGCAAGCACGAGATAGTTACCAATTATGAGATAGGAATTTCACGCCGCGCTCTCGCTGCCGGGCTTAAAATTGGCTCCTATTGCAGGCATGAAGATGTAATCAACAGCCAGAAGGCCATTTTACAGCACGACCATATAGAAAAAGAGCTGGAAAAAGATTTTATATTTCCCGGGCAAGATCTGGATAATAAGATAAAAGCGATGAGGAATTACGGGCTTTCGGCGAAAAGGTCTGCGCGTAAAAAGCTCTACAGGAAAAATTCAAATGCGGTGGATAACCCATGCTTGAAAGACTGGTATACACTCCTTAAATATCACAAATGCCCGGTGCTCAAGATCCGCCTGCTGCGCGACCCGGCGTTTTTTAAATATCATTATTTCAACCACGAATCGGCACTTAAGGAACTCTACCCCGAGTTCGATGCCGGCATGATCCGCAGGCACCTGCAACGCGTTGGGATGAGGTAGCTGTGAACTAGATCGCCGTATCGCCAAGGTGCCTACTCGCAATGATGGCTGCCGGATTTTACCCCCACCAGCCGTCATCACGGAGTTCATCTCCGTGATGCAGCCTATCCGCACCCACGCATCATTATGGCTGGGTAGCGGACAAAAGATCAGGTATGACGGGGCGTGAGAGTGATAAGAGGTGGGAGTTTGCATGTAACATTTTCGCGTAGGCGTGGATAGATATTGCCGCGGCTTCTCGAGGTGAGGCCGCGCAATTACGGCGCCCCTTCTCAATTAAGCTAATTTCCGCACCAGCTCATTAATATCTGCGATATTGATATTTTCCTTCACACTGCCGCGGCGCTTGATATATTCCGCCTTGCCTTCCTTCAAACCGCGTGGGCCGATGGCAATGGAATGAGGGATTCCAATTAATTCATTGGTGGAGAATTTCGTGCCAACCGATTCGTTGCGGTCATCATATAGAACCTCAATATTAAGCGACTGGGCGAAGTTATATATCTCCTCACAAAGCCTATCTGTTTCCACGTCACCTACTTTTAAATTGATGATGGAAAGTTTGAATGGCGCCACGGAATCAGGCCAGATTATGCCTTTTTCGTCATGGCTGGCCTCAATTATCGCGCCAACTATGCGTGAAACGCCGATGCCATAGCAGCCCATTTTCACGGTCACGCTTTTGCCGGTGTTGTCCTGAACTTCGGCTTTGAGCGCGCCGGAATATTTCTCACCCAGGTAGAAAATATGCCCGACCTCGATCCCGCGAGCGGTCTTGAAACCGGCTGGGGCTTTGGTGGCATCGTGCATTTCATCTGCGGCGGCATAAAGGTTCTTGATCTCCGCAACATCAACCTCACCTTCCCGCCCGAACAAAGTTTCATATGCTGGGTCGTAATATATCTGGCTCTCGCCGGTATCGGCTATCACCTGGAATTCGTGGCTCATATCGCCGCCAATTGCCCCGGTATCTGCCTTGAACGGGATGGCCTTGAGGCCAAGGCGTTTGAATATCCGCACATAAGCCTTGAACATATTATTGTAAGATTCCAGCGCCGAAGCCTCGTCAATATCGAACGAATAAGCGTCTTTCATCAGGAATTCGCGGCCGCGCATCACGCCGAAGCGGGGGCGGATCTCATCACGGAATTTCCACTGTATATGGTAGAGGTTTATCGGCAGGTCTTTGTAAGAGCGCACGTTGTTGCGAAAAAGATCGGTCACGACCTCTTCATTTGTAGGGCCATAAATTAGTTTGCGCTCGTGCCTGTCGATGGCGAAAAGCGTTTCCTTGCCGTAATCCCCGCGGCCAGATTCAACCCAGAGTTCCGCTGGCTGCATGGTTGGCATTAAAATTGCCTGTGCGCCGGCGCGGTTCATTTCCTCGCGGATCACCTTTTCAACCTTGGAGAGAACATTGAACCCGAGCGGCAGCCAGTTATATATCCCGCTGGCAAGCTGGCGGACCATTCCGGCGCGCAGCATAAGTTTATGTGAAACGATCTGCGCCTCACGCGGATCTTCTTTTAGCAGGGGCAGGAAATATTTTGAAAGTTTCATAGATGGTTATTTAGTTATTTGGTAAATTAGTTATTTAGAACTGTATAACTTAAATTACTAAATAACCAAATAACTAAATAACCAAAAATAAAAAAGGCCAGAATGAACTGGCCTTTCCTATTAGATATTTAACTAAAAACTACTTGGTAGTTTTTTCTACTTTTTTAGTAGTGGTAGTTGTTGTAGTTGTTTTTTTCGCGTGGCCTTTTTTGTGAGCCTTAGCTTTTGGAGCAGGTTGAGCTGCAGCAGGAGCTACTTTACGTGGTTGGTTAGAACGGGCAGACCAGTCTTTGCCAACGCGTTGGAATGAACCAATCTGGTTAGTGAAAAGTTTACCGTGGTTAGGTTGGGCTTGTGCAGCAGCAGGAGCTGAAGGAGCTTTCTTAGCACCTTTTTTCACAGCTTTTTTAGCATTGTGAACTTTCTGGCCGGCAACTGTATCTTCAGTTTTGCCAGCAGCAGGTTGAGTTTGGCTAAGTTCTTTAGCAGAAGGCTGCTTTTTAGCTTGTTGTTGAGCTGGTTCAGCAGCTTGAGAAGCGGTTGCAGCGAAAAGGATAGCTGTAAGTAATGCAAGTTTTTTCATAAAGTTAAGTCTCCTAGTTGTTGTTTGGGCATGTAAAAATACATGGGCTGAAAATACATATAGGAAAAAGATTTACAAACCAGTTTTTTTTATGGTTTTTTTATATATTGCAGCATTTTAAAGCTTAAGGAACTCCACAAACCCCGGTTGCCTGCCCTCTTTGAGGGCTTTCTTGTGATATTTCGTTTCGACATGGTCATCTGGCACAATTTTGTATTTATTCGCATCTGTGACTTTTTTGAAACGAGAATCACCCGCAAACAGCTCTAAAACCGATTCAAAATAGCCAATATCGTCTGTCGCTACCCTTATAACCCCTCCGGTTTTCAATATTTTATGGGCAAGTCCTATGGTCTGCTGGTTGATTATCCGGCGTTTTTGCTGGCGGTTCTTCGGCCACGGGTCTGGGAATAGGATAAAAAGCCTATCCACCGAGCCTTCCGGCAGCGCATCCATCAGCAGGCGGGAATCATGCTGGAAGAACATCACATTATATAAGCCTTCGTTGAACGACCTTTGCAGGGTAACGCCGAAGGAGTTCTGATAAACCTCGCAGCCTATTATTATATCGTTCGGGTTGGTCTTTGCCACATGCACCAGGTGCTCACCCACGCCAAAGCCAATTTCGAGGAAAAGTTTTTTGCCCGCTACCCTGGCCTTGAACTCCTGCGAGCCCACGGCCTCAGCCGTAATGGACACTTTGGGAAAATAGGTTTTCATGAGCTCTTTCTGCTTACCCGTCAGCGGGCGCGAGCGGGTGCGGCCGAACGAGGGCTGGAATTTCATCCGGTTCTTTATCTTTTCCGGATCAGCTAACGGCCTTTGGGGCTTTGCCTTTTTTTCTGGTGAGGTAGGTTTTGAGTTCATTAAGGTCAAAGGTCTTTAAAAGTAATATCATTGCAACGTAAGTTCCGCCGCCGGATATTATCTTGATTGCTAAATTCATTGTGGTTACTTCTAATGCAATTATTGAAAATATCAATATCGCTGTCATCGCCACGGTTGAAATGATTATCTTGCCCATCCGCACAACAAACTGGCGGGAGAGGGAAAAATGGGTGGTGCGGAACAGTTTGGTGCCTAGCATGGTGGCATTAACCCAGCTTGAACAGGCGGTTGCCAGCGCAATGCCGATATGCGGCATATAGCCAAAATGTTTTAGTGTGAGCACGAAGGTGATGTTCAAAATAACATTCACCACCATTGCGATACAGGCCGAAACTACCGGGGTTTTGGTGTCTTTCAGCGCAAAGAACGATGTTGCGAATATCTTCACCAGTGCAAAAGCCGGCAACCCGAGTGAGAATGCGACCAGCGCATAAGATGCCGCCGCCGCGTTCTCGGCGGTGAATTCGCCGCGCTGGAATAATATCGTCATTATATCTGAATGCAGCACCACCAGTGCAAAAGTTGCCGGGAGGGTCAGGAGCATCACCACTTCAAGCCCCGTTTCGTGAATTTTGTTGGCCTCCGCTATCTCGCCGGCGCCAAGCTTACGCGAAAGCAGCGGCAGCAGCGCCGTGCCCATTGCGGTGCCCACTATCGAAAGCGGCAGCTGTGATATCCTGTCAGCGTAATATAAATATGTGACCGCGCCGGAGAAGAACGATGCCACCATCATATCCACCCACAGGTTTATCTGCACCACACTGCCGCCCACCGCAGTTGGCATCACCTTGCGCAGGAATTCGCGCACATTGGCGGAGAGTTTCAGCGCGCGGAACTTCAGCGCAATTATCCAGCCGTTTTTGTGCAGGAAATATATCATCCATATTATCTGCAAAATCCCCGCGAGGAAAACACCCCAGGCCATTGCGTGCACCAGTGACGAGAAGAACTGCCCGAGCACCAGCATGGCAAATATTATCGCAATATTGAACAGCACCGGCATGAACGCTACCGATGCGAATTTGGAGATCGAATTGAGGATCCCTGCGAAAAGCGTGGCTATCGAGATGAGCATTAAATATGGGAATGTGATGCGTGTGAGCTCCACCACCAGCCCCTGGGTTTCAGGGTTCTGCGAGAAACCTGGAGCTATCAGGTAAATCAGATATGGCATGAACAGCATGAATACGCTGGAAAAAATAACCAGGGTTATGAAGAGCAGAACAAAAATTTCCTCCGCGAACCTCTTGGCGGCCTCACGCCCCTCGGTTTCCAGCTGCCGCGAGAATAGCGGGATGAACGCCGAGTTGAGCGCTCCCTCCGCAAAGAACCTGCGGAAAAAGTTCGGCACACGCAGGGCTATCAAAAATGCATCCGAAAGCGGCCCCGCCCCCAGATATTTCGCAATAAATATATCCCGCACATAACCTGATATACGCGAAAGTATCGTGTAGAATGAAACGGTGGTGAAATGTTTTATGAGCATAAAAATCAGTTGGTAGATTGTAGATGGTAGACGGTAGGTTTAGCTTTAAGCTTTTCGCTAACAGATTTTTTAAGCCCGTTCAGCATCTTTTGGATCTCGGTAACATCTTTTAGCAGATCTTCACCATGAGCTGTGGTTATAAGGTTTATATTAACCATAATGTAAATTTGGGTTTTAAGCTCTGCAAGTGAACCTGATGCTATACTTAGGAAATAGGCAAATTCTTTTTTAGAACTCCTTTCAGAACCTTCAGCAATATTTGAAGCAACTGAAATAGCGGAGCGTTTGATTTGCGTTCCAATTGAATATTCGTCACTTGGAGAGAAATTTTTGGCTATCAAAATAATTTTTGTACTGAGTTGCAGGGCTTTCTGCCAGACGAGTAGATTCTCAAAATTACTTTTATTTACGTTCATTTCATTATCATTGTTTTACTACTACCGTCTAAGCACTACCGTCTACAAACTCACTTACTTTGTTGAGAAAAACAGTTCGGTCAAAATATAATTCGAGAACAATATCATTATAGATGCCGAAACAACAGCCAGCGTTGTTGCGCGGCCAACGCCTTGTGCACCGCGGTTAGAGTGGAAACCGTGATAGCAGCCCATCAGGGAAATTATGAACCCGAATGCGGCGGCTTTCACTAAGCCGGAATAAACATCTTTGAATTCAAGGAAATCAAAAGTGCTTTTTAGATATGAGTGCGGGTTGAAGCCAAGTTTGTGCACGGAAACCATATAACCGCCCATCACCCCGATTATATCGGCGATCAGAACCAGCATCGGCAGGCACAGAAGCCCGGCCCACAGGCGCGGTGCTATCAAATAACGGAACGGATTGGTGGAAAGCGTCACCAGTGCATCAACCTGCTCGGTCACACGCATAGTGCCAATTTCAGCGGCCATTGAAGCGCCCACCCTGCCGGCGACCATCAGCGCGGCAAGCACCGGGCCAAGTTCGCGGGTGATGGAAAGCACAACCACAGTTGCAATTGAGCTTTCCGCATTGAAGCGCGAGAACCCGCTATAGCTTTGCAGCGCAAGCACCGCACCGGTGAAAATTGCAGTAAGACCGACCACTGGCAGCGAGTAGAAACCCACTTCCATGAATTGTTTTTTCAGCTGGCGGCGATAAAGCGGCGTGAACATCGCAGCAAATGAGGTTCCGGTGAACATGCTGAGCCTGCCAAGGCTGGTCATGAATGCTATAAAAAATTGTCCAAGGGTTGCAACGGGATTCATATCTTTCAAACTAATTTGATTTGCGCACCATATACTTAAGTGCAATTGAATCGTTGTTACACAATTTCTTCGACGATGGAAAGGGATTTTTGAGTTTGGGAAGAAAAGCTTAATAAAATAATTCCCACATCGCCTTAAATCCCAATTTTTATAAATTGCAGCCCATAACAATATGATTTATATAGATATATATTTCAGTTCCATTAACGATTTATTAACTCATTTCTGATATAATAGCTTTAACTTGAATCTGTAAAATATGGTAAGTGCCGCGCTTAAAATAAGTTATAACTACCAGATCCCTACATTGCAGGAGGAAGCTGACGTTGCAAAAGATTATTACAGGGAAGCATTTTCAGAACTTCCAGATAATGCGACCTTTACTGATGTTGATAAAAAAATTCGTAGCCAAGGAAATTCTGCATGGTTTGCGAAATGGCCAAATTATTATGATAAACTCTGGATCCTGCCAATTTTTCCGATCCCTGACCACGAGGAAGATCCCGAACATGCGATCTTTCATCTTTTAACCGGCAGCCCGCATACCGCCGCGGGAGAATTGCAGGTTTTAACGGCGCAGGATATTTTTCATAAAGGTTTTATAAATCTGGAAAGTTTTCTTGAAGATTATTCACAGAATCTAAAAACAATTAAAAATTTTCATATTATCTCAGCAACCTATAATCACGAGGATTCCGAAGGTTCCATCTATAGTACCCATAAATATAACGCCGATTACAAATTAAATTCTGAGGAAAACCTGCCGGTATGCAGGGTTTTATTCAATTCGATATTTGCGCTGGAGGAATTCAAGCATTCTTATGGCAAGCCACTTTCAGAGGTACTTAGTCATGGAGGCAGTAAAATTCCGGAACAGCATCTGAAGCCCAATGATATAATGTTCGATACTGCTATGAATTATGTAGTATTTACAAAAGATGGGCTAAAGGCGAATGAGAATTTAGATCTGCCGCAAACCACCATAAAGCTCATCAATAAAACCTGTGCCTATGTCAATGGAATCGTTGCGGGTGGAACTGTGCCGATCAATTAGGCTTATTTACTTCCGCAACCTTCTATAAATGCCAATTCCTGCAAAAAGCATTATCATTAGCCCGGCCAGACCCAGCAGCCCCCATACGAAACTCAGGCTTTCCTTCATCACCGCCAGCAGAACGATCGCCACCAGGAAAATGGTCGCGAGCTCGTTCCATATACGCAGCCGGCGGGAATTCCATTTAAAAATACCGCCCATTTGTTGCTTGAATATAATGTGGAGGGAAAAATGATATATATAAAGCCCCATCACGAAAAGAAGTTTTACCGCCAGCCACTCCGGGAAACTGCCATATTGCGAGGCCAGCCACGGGCCAAGAATTAAAGTTATGATCGCCGAGGGCCAGGTAATTCCATACCAAAGCCTGCGCATCATGATTTTGAACTGCGCCTGTAGAATGCTGCGTTCAGGCTCTGGTTTGGTTTCAGCCTCGGCGTTATAAATGAACAGCCGTACGATATAGAACATCCCCGAAAACCAGGTGACGATGAAAATTATGTGCAGTGCTTTTATATAGAGATACATATTTACTCCCACGCCCCACTATACTCGCCATCACAGAGGTTGCAATAATTGGCGAAGGTTTCAACCCATTCCGGCGAAACGTTCAGGCACGCCGCGCTCACCAGTTTTTTGCCGCCGTTTTGCAGGAACAACTCTTTTCCGCGGATGTTAATTTCCTCAAGCGTTTCGAGGCAATCTGCCACAAAGGATGGACAGACCACCAGAAGTTTTTTCACACCCCTGCCCGGCAGTTCTTCAAGTAATTTGTCAGTGAATGGCTCTATCCAGCCCTTGCCAAGGCGCGACTGGTAAGATAAAATAACTTTATTCTCCGGTAACCCCAGTTTTTCCGCCACTAATTTCGTGGTAACGCCAACCTGGTGTTTGTAGCAATATTTCCATGCGTCAGACTTAACCGAGCAGCAATCTGCGCCCATATAGCAATGGTTTTTGGTCGGGTCAGATCTCTGCAAGTGACGCACCGGGATCCCATGATAGCTGAACATCACCGCATCAAAATTTTCGCGCTCCAGATAAGGTTTTATGCTGGCCGCCAGAGCCGAAATATAACCAGGCTCGTTATAAAAAGGCTTCAGCGCTTTTATCTTTATACTCTTATCCCTGGCCCGCACCGCTGCCTTCACATGTTCCAGCGCCGTTTCATACGAGCTCATTGCATAATGCGGATACATCGGCGCGATAAGTATCTCATCCACCTTGCCGAGCTCATTCAGCGCGTCAAGCGGGGTTGGGTTGCCATATCTCATGCAAACCGCCAGTTTAACATCAAGCTTAGGGCGCACAGCTGCGGCAAAATCTTCGGTAATGGCTTTTAACGGCGAACCTCTTTCACCCCAGATACTCTTATAAGCCTCAGAAGAGCTTGCTGAGCGGAGTGGGGCGATAATGCCCTTAACCAGGAATGCCCGCAAAACCGGGTTGATATCAATAACCCGCTTATCCATCAAAAATTCTTTCAGATAGCGTTTTACATCAGCCTCAGATGGGCTTTCAGGCGAGCCGAGATTTATTATTATAATTCCTTTCATGAAGCCCTGCCCTAATTTCACATATAAAATTTATCTACGATACCCTCGAGTATCTTACCTTCTTCCGTCAATTCATAGTCCTTGTCGAAACCAATAATATCCAGTTTATCAATGGCCCAGCTTCTTATTTCCTCTGCCATCTGCTTATCAACCCGCCTCATGGTAAGCTGCAAAGTTATTGGATATTTTGGGTTTTTTCGCTCCTTCAGGAAAGTGGAGGTTAAATAATCAAGCTCTTCTGGGGATAATTGGACTTTCATTGGTTTAGCTGTTTAATTGAACTTCCCCTGTTTACCAGATAAATCATCAAATTCAACCCATGTAGTTCTTAATTCTTGATAAAAATCAATCCAACCCATAATTTTCCATGACAATAATATCCTGATAATGTATGGAAAGGGCATGACAAATAATTCTAGCAGGAACTTGGTTGTAGTTGGGGTGAATTACCGCAAAACCTCCCTTGAGGAACGCGGCAAATTTGCGCTTACTAACGACAAGATAAAAACCATATTCACCGCACCGGGAGATTGCTATTCCGGGCATTATTTCATTCTTTCAACCTGCAACCGCACTGAAATTTACAGCATCAACCAGCGGCCTGAAGAACTGATGAATTTGTTCGCTGATTTTAACGGCCTGCCGCTTGATGAGATCAGGGAAAACACCTTCATAAAAACCGGCGATGATGCGTTAAAACACCTGTTCCGCGTGGCTTCCGGGCTTGATTCCCAGATAATCGGGGATTATGAGATAGTCGGCCAGCTCAAGAATGCTTTCAGCCTGGCGAAATCCCATAACCGTACTAACGGGCTGCTTGAGAAGCTGGTGAACACTTCGCTCCAGTCATCAAAACAAATTAAAAAACGCACCACGATTTCAGATGGCACAACTTCGGTTTCCTACGCCGCCATCAAACAGCTAAAAGCCATTACCAACCCTGAAACCAAGCTGAATATCTGCCTTATCGGCCTTGGTGAGATGGGCATCCTGACACTGAAAAACCTGAAGGACCATTTCCCGGAAGCCAAAATAACCGTGGTCAACCGTACTGAAGACCACGCACAGATGGTCGCTGAGAAATATCAGGTGGGCTACAGCCCGTTCTTCTGCCACCGCCATGTGATGAAAGATTCTGACGTGCTGATGGTGGCCACCGGCGCTGATGCCGCTTACATCTCAAGAACCGATATTGAAAACACCGGCATCCGCACCATTTTTGACCTCTCGGTTCCATGCAATGTTGAGCGCAATGTCACCGAAATTTCAGGCGTGAAGCTTTATAATGTTGATGAACTATCCGCGACCGTCAACCAGACCCTTGAGCAACGCCGGTCTGAGATCCCACTGGCTGAATCTATTATTGATGAATATATAAAAGAATTCCAGGATTGGGAATTGAGGCGTCAACATTATCGCCCGCTGGCCTTGATGAGCGCTTGATAGCCACCGTTAAAGAGGCGGGATCTACTATTCCACACCCACCGTCGCCCCGCATTTATTGCGGGGTCCAGTTGCAAACAAGAATGGTTATCGTAATTGCAACCACTGGACCCCGGCGAAGGCCGGGGCGACAGCGGACTAAGTAAAAAGAGTAATTAAAACTACAAAATAAATATAATACCATGAACTCTCGCATTATAAAAATCGCCACCCGCTCCAGCCCACTTGCTTTATATCAGGCGCAGCAGGTGAAGGCCGCCCTTGAAAATAACGGCGCACAATGCGAGGTAGTTCCCGTTGAAACTACCGGCGATATAAATCTAACCGAACCTATTTATGCAATCGGCATCACCGGAATTTTTACAAAACAGCTTGATGCCTCACTGCTTGCAAACCACACTGATATCGCCGTTCACTCCCTGAAAGATGTTCCAGTGGAACTCGCGCAGAACCTTACTCTCGGCGCAACTTTAGAGCGTGGCCCGGTTGAGGATGTGCTGGTGGTAAAAAATAAAACCCTGCCGGAAGCCGCCAAAATAGCCAGCTCCAGCTTACGACGCAAAGCCCAGTGGCTGGCAAGGCACCCCTCACATGAGGTGGTTCCGGTTCGCGGCAATGTTCAAACCCGCCTGCGCAAACTGGCGAAAGACCCCACCCTTCACGGCATGATATTCGCCAAAGCCGGCCTTGAGCGCCTCGGTTTGCTGAGTGAAAATTGCCTTACACTTAACTGGATGTTGCCCGCCGCTGCCCAAGGCGCTATCGGTATAAGCTGCCGCACGGATGACGCTGAGGCGCTTGAACTCTGCAAAAAAATTAACCACCAAAACACCTTCATCGAATCATCTATAGAACGCAATTTCCTCAAGCAATTAATGGGCGGCTGTTCGGTGCCGATCGGCGCGTTGGCTAAAGTTCAGGGCGATAAAATAATTTTCAAAGCCTCGATGCATTCCTATGACGGGACTCAGAAATTCCTCCTCAATGAAATTTTTGATGCGCGCAACTGGCAGCAAATAGGCGCTGTTGCAGCCGAAAAACTCCTCCAGCAGAATGGCGCAGTTGAATTAATCAAAATTATCAGAAATAGTGGTTTCAAAAGTGAAGGTATATAAAATGGCTGAACTGAAAAATCCCCTCCTACTGCAAGCCCTGCGCGGTGAAAAGGTTTCCCGCCCGCCGGTTTGGATGATGCGCCAGGCGGGGCGTTATTTGCCGGAATATATCGCCATCCGCAATCGCTATGATTTTTTCACCCGCGTGCAAACCCCGGAACTGGCTTGTGAGATCACCCTCCAGCCTATAAATATCATCCAGCCCGATGCTGCGATCATTTTTTCTGACATACTGGTTATCCCGCAGGCAATGGGCTTAGAAGTTCAGCTTGAGGAAAATAAAGGCCCCATACTGCCCACCACAATTTCCACCGAAAAAGATGTCGCCAACCTGCAAGTTGATAACGCCGAGGAAAACCTGCACTATGTTTATTCCGCGCTTGAACTCACTAAACGCGAGCTGAACGGCCGCGTTCCGCTAATCGGCTTCGCAGGCGCGCCATTCACCATCCTGTGCTACATGGTTGAAGGCAAAGGCAGCAAAACGTTCGACAAGGCCAAGCAATTCTGTTTCACCACCCCGGCTCTGGCACATAGCCTGCTTCAAAAAATTACCGATGTAACCATTGCCTATCTGAAACGGCAGGTTGCCGCCGGAGCTGATTGCGTGCAGGTGTTCGATAGCTGGAGCGGCCTGCTCTCGCCTGATGATTTCACCGAATTCGCCTTTCCCTATTTGCGCCAGATATGTGCTGCTCTCAGCCCGCTTTGCCCGGTAATATTATTTCCAAAAGGCAGCCATTATGCCATTCCGCAGATCGCCGGCACAACGGCATCTGCGATAGGCCTCGATTGGTGCACCACGCCCCAGCAGGCGCGGAAACTTGCGGGTGACAACATAACCTTGCAGGGGAATTTCGACCCTACGAAACTACTAATGCCACGCGCGGAAATTAAAAAAGAAGTTCGGAAAATGATAGATGCATTCGGCGTGCAACGCTACATCGCCAACCTCGGGCACGGCATTTTGCCTCACGTTCCGGTAGATAATGCGCGAGCATTTGTTGATGCGGTGAAGGAATATTAGTAGTTTTGTTGCGCCGTCATTCCGGAGCTTGTTTCCGGAATCCAGACGTGATATTAAAACTGCCATTGGATTCCGGACATAAAGTCCGGGATGACGGCAGCCTAAGAACTAAACTATCAAAACCCAATTCTCACAATTTGTAAAAGACCTGCAAAATGAAATTTGTGCGGCGGCGGAAAAAGCTGATGGCGGCGCAAGATTCATTGAAGATAAATGGTCACGCGAAGGCGGTGGTGGCGGGATTACGCGCGTTATCAGCAATGGGTCCGTTTTTGAAAAAGGCGGCGTCAATACTTCAGAGGTTTATGGAAAGATAACCCCGGAGATAAAATCGCAGCTTCACGTAGAAGGTGATAATTTCTTTGCCACCGGCATCTCGCTCATCCTACATCCGCGAAATCCAATGTGTCCAACGGTTCACGCCAATTACCGATATTTTGAGGTTACTGACGCATCCGGCAAGGTCACCGATTTCTGGTTCGGTGGCGGCGCTGACCTTACACCGTTTTATCTGTTCGAGGATGATGCGAAACACTTCCACAAAACATTAAAATCCCCGTGTGATAAAATTTCGCCGGATAGTTACACAAAATTCAAAAAGAATTGTGATGATTATTTTGTGAATTATCACCGTGGCAATGAGCGTCGCGGTATTGGCGGGATTTTTTATGACCGCCTGAAGCCCGCAGGAACCTTAAGTGCCGAACAGCTTTTACAATTCTCGAAAGAGAACGGCGCGGCCTTCATAAAAGCCTATTTCCCGATAATCGAACGCACGAAGAACCTCCCTTTCACGGAAGCGCAGAAGCACTGGCAGCTCATCCGCCGCGGGCGATATGTGGAGTTCAACCTTATACATGACCGTGGAACTTTGTTCGGCCTGAAAAGCAATGGCCGCACCGAAAGCATTCTGGTCAGCCTGCCTCCGGAGGTTCGGTTTGAATATGATTTCAAGCCCGCGCACGGATCAGAGGAAGAAAAGTTGCAGAAAATTTTGATGGAGCCGAGAGATTGGGCTTGAGCGCTTTCCACACGCCGTCATTCCGGCGAACGCCGGAATCCAAATGACATAAATCTATTTTTGTTTACAAAAACTACGAATTAACTAAGAAATTATTTTGAATTGCTTACGCAATAATATTATATCAATTGGATTCCGGCGTATTATTTATTTGAGGTAAAATGAAAACCGAAACCAGCATTAAACTTTTCAACGAAGCGCAATTACACATTCCGGGTGGGGTGAACTCGCCGGTGCGGGCGTTCAAGCAGGTTGGCGGAACGCCGCTTTTCATGAGCCGCGCAGACGGCGCCTATATTTTCGATGCAGACGGGAATAAATATATTGATTACATAAACAGCTGGGGCCCAATGATACTGGGGCATTCGCACCCCAGCGTAGTGGCGGCGGTAAAAGCGCAGGCGGAAAAAGCATTCTCGTTCGGCACGCCAACCGCGCTTGAAACGGAGCTTGCGCGGCTCATAAAAACCATGGTGGCTAACATTGAAATGGTGCGGTTCGTAAGCAGCGGGACAGAGGCATGCATGAGTGCGGCGCGGCTGGCGCGTGGGTTTACGGGGCGTTCAAAGATAGTAAAATTTGAAGGGCATTATCATGGCCATGCAGATATGTTCCTGAAAAAAGCCGGCAGCGGAATGGCTACACTTGATATCAAGCTTGCAGGCGGCGTTCCGCTAGCGGTGACGGATGACACGATATCATTGCCGTTCAATGATGCGGGTGCGGTTGAGCGCGCAGTGGCGGAAAACAAAGATGCGATAGCGGCAATAATTCTCGAGCCGGCGGCAGGAAATATGGGCTGTGTGCCGCCCGCTTTGGGCTATCTGGAATTTTTGCGGAAGATATGCAGCGATAATAATATCGTGCTTATTTTTGACGAGGTGATGACAGGGTTCCGCCTCAGCCGCGGCGGCGCGCAGGAAAAACTGAACGTGTGGGCTGACCTGGTGACCTTCGGCAAGGTCATTGGGGGCGGCCTTCCGGTTGGCGCGTTCGGCGGGCGGAAAGACATTATGAGCCACATCGCCCCACTTGGGAATGTTTACCAGGCCGGCACATTAAGCGGTAACCCGCTGGCGATGACCGCCGGTTTCACAACACTTTCCGAACTGAACGCCAACCCCGGAATTTACACCGAACTTGAACGCAAAGGCAAATACCTGGCGCAAAAAATGGCGGAAATATTCACCAGAAAGAAAACACCGCACATAATCAACCAACTCGGCTCGATGATAAGCATCCATTTCTGCAATAACCCCGTGAGTGACTTTACAACTGCGGCTGCGGGCAACAACGAAACCTTCAAAAAATTCTTCCACCACATGCTGGATAATGGCATTTACCTACCGCCATCTGCGTTTGAAACCTGGTTCCTGTGTGATTCACTAACCGAGGCAGACCTGCAAAAAACCCTGGCTGCGTGCGAGAGTTTTAGCGCTCTTTAATAAAAGCAGGGCTCAACTCCTGAAACATTTCAGCGTCATAGCGCTTAACATCCCCAACTAATCGTGAAGGCTGGCCTGCTATAGAAACACCCGCCTTTCCCTCCTCACAAAAAATACTATCTACAGCATCTGCACCGGTAAATATTTTTGGTAATGAGCTATAAAACTTATTGAACTTTGAAAAATCTTCATCTGGATAATTGAACGTTACCTCAAACCTGGGCTTTTGATATGCCGGGTGATTCCTTATAGAGCGCGGCAGAGTGCTGGTATCAACTTTTGCAATATATTCAACTGCTGGGTTACAGCCAGGAAACTCTTTTTCTGCAATGTCGCCCAGACATCTTTTCATAAATTCAATATCTTTACTATCACCGAACACAGCAGGCGCTTTTTCTAAATACCGCTCTCTTCTTGTGGCCTGGTTGGACTTATTGGCCACATTTGCTTTTTCCAGAATATTCGCGGCCAGATTGTTATTTGCGATATCAATCGCCCGCCCGATCGTCTTTACTATCTCCTTTTCAGGTTTCGATGAGGAAAAAATAAACTGGATAGGACCTGATTTGTTGGTCAGAACTATATTATCCGCCACTTGTATCGGTAAGTTTTTGGTGATTTCCAGCAGCGCTCCAACCTCTCCATGCTTACCCTCCGCCAGGCCTGATGATTTTGATATGTCGAGCAATCTAAGCAGTGTATAGTTAACGGAGTTGTGATTCTCAAATTCAAAAATATATTTTCCATTATGGTGGCTAACCACTGAACGCCCACCACCTTTATCTTTGCATATAAGGTTTATAAGTTCCTGCAATTTTTTTGTGATGTTCTTATCAGGCATGGCCTCTCCCCAATCTCTAACAGGAGCATCCTAGCATAGAAAGGTCAAAAAACCATCAATAAATTCTACTTATTTTACCAAATCCGCATATTCATCATGCCGCTTTATCCAGCTCGCCGCGTAGCCGCATATTGGGATCACCTTCAGGCTCTCAGACCGGGCATGATCCATAATTTCCTTCATCAAATTACCCGCAGCGCCGGTACCGCGCAAAGCGGGCGGGGCGAAAACATATTTTATGGATAGTATATTATTATCCAGTTTGTAGTCGGCATAGGCCACCTCGCCGTTCATTTCCAGTTCATAGCGGCTTTTCTCGATGTTATTTTTCATATATCTTCCAGGTTACTTTTTTACATTGATGGACTTAATATAATTTTATACCCATTCTATTCAAGCCCGAATTACAGGGCTTTTGGCTAAATTATCATTGCATTTTTGTTAATAATGATTATTAGTATCACTGACCTGACCATCATATAACTAATTCTTAATTGGAGCATATTATGAAAAAAAATTTATTCCCGGCGATCATTGTTTTAGCAACCATAGCATTTTCAACTAATGCGCGCGCTGAAGCCGCCAAGGCGGAACCTGCAAAACCGGCGGCAAAAGCTGTAGCCGCACCTGAAAATTACGTCCTGACCATAAAAGACCATAAATTCTCACCGCAGGAACTTGAACTTCCGGCAGACAAAAAAGTTAAAGTGGTTGTGAAGAACCTTGATGCATCACCGGCTGAGTTTGAAAGCGAGGAACTTAACCGTGAGAAAATCGTTGGCGCGAACAGCGAGATAACCGTTAACCTGGGGCCGCTTAAAGCCGGAACTTATGGATTCTTTGATGATTTCAACCGCACCACGACAACCGGAACTATCAAGGTAAAATAATGCTATCCACCGCAATAATAATCTTCCGCGAGGCTATTGAGATATCAATGATACTCGGCGTGGTTCTGGCTGCCACACGCAGGCTTCCGGGTCGGCTGTTCTGGGTTATCGGCGGAATGGCCGGTGGCGCGGCCGGTGCCGGAATGGTTGCGGTTTTCGCCAGGAGCATCTCTGCCTCGCTCTCCGGCATGGGTCAGGAATTCTTCAACGCGATGATACTTTTCACCGCCGCGCTTTTCATCGGGTGGACAGTGGTGTGGATGCGCAAGCACGCGCGTGATGTGGTTCACCAGCTGCGCCAGGTCGGGAATGATGTTACCCACGGCAGGCTGCCGCTTTACTCGCTTTCGCTTATAATCGGCCTGGCGATGCTCAGGGAAGGATCGGAAATAGTGCTGTTCATTTACGGCATGACGCTTTCGGGGCAAACTGTTTCATCCATTGTTATCGGCAGTTTGATAGGCGCTACGCTTGGCATCATTATCGGCGTGATGCTATATTATGGCCTGCTGAAAATGCCGGCGCGTTATATGCTCAGCGTCACAAGCTGGCTGCTGATATTGCTGGTTGCGGGGCTTGCCTCACAGGGTGCAGGCTATCTTTCCGCGGCCGGGTATTTTTCTGATCTTTCTCAGCCGCTGTGGAATACATCATGGCTGCTTTCCGAAGATAGCATCATGGGCAAAATGCTGCACAGCCTTGTGGGCTACAGCTCGCGCCCGAGCGGCATACAGCTCATATTTTATGTGGCAACTTTCGGCGGTCTTATGTCCATCACCGCCATAATGAACCGCGGCGGGAACAAACCGCAGGCAACTGTCCAAGCAGCACAGTAACCCACTGATATTGAGCCTTTACTCTGTAATGGCGCTGTGTTATCATGGGCTGGTATATTCACAAATCCAACCAATGATTTTATGGCCTCAGGCCCGCAGAGCATACGCATAGTAAAAATGGAAACCGATACACAGGGCGCTTTGACCCACTTTACATTTGGCGCGAATGATAAGAGCGGTAATTTCATCGCGCGGGATTCCTATACACGAAATGAAGATGGCTCTTACCAAGATAGCAGCGGCAACCAGATGCCGGAGTATAAGGTGAAGGCCAACATAGGCAGGGTGCTTAACGTTCAAGCAAGGGTACTGGAAGAGGTATATTTGAACGGCGAACCTTCAACCAAGCAGGCTTTGAACGAAGTGATAAAAATGAGCAATCCCCAGAGGTTATTTGATATGGAGAATGTTGTGAAAACGTATAAATCAAAACAAAAGAAACCCGCAAGCTCCTGCGGCATGTCTATAATCCGCTGATACTATACTTTATATCTATTCCCCCTGCCCGCACATCGGTTACAGCTACGCACCCAGCAATTTTTTTATCGGCGCGTAGCTTTTGCGGTGATATTTGCAGATGCCGTGTTTTTGCAGAGCTTCAATATGAGCGCTTGTGCCGTAGCCGGAGTTCGAGTTCCAGCCATATTGCGGGAATTCCTTGTGCAGATCGTCCATTATACGGTCACGCGTTACCTTGGCGATTATTGACGCCGCGGCGATGGACAGGCTTTTCGAATCGCCTTTTATGACCGTGTGAACCTCGATATCGTTAAGCGGGAATTTCTGGTTGCCATCTACCAGTACGATCTGCGGCTTGCGTACTAAATGCTCAACCGCGTTCCGCATTGCAAGCTTTGTGGCGCCGAGAATGTTCAGCTCGTCAATGAATTGTTCGGGAACAATTCCCACGCCGAAGTCACAGATATTTATGAGCTCATCGAACAATCTTTCGCGTTTTTCCCTGGAGAGTTTTTTGGAATCGTTGATACCATCCGGGCAGAATTCAGGATTTATAACCACCGCCGCTGCGACCACTGGGCCGGCCCACGGCCCCCTTCCCGCCTCATCAACCCCGGCGATTATTTTTCCGGGAAAAGTATTTTCTATATCGAAATTTGGCATAATTTTTCTAGTTTTTATTACCGCCTAATATTTAGGCACATCCATAGAGTCAGCATCAACCGGGGCTTCGCTTGATTTATTCTTCTTGATCTTTTCCTCAACTTTTCTCTGCCTTTCGATCTCGCGTTTTTTCTGCGAGGTATCCTGGATGATATCTTTGATGGCAGCGCTTGAGTTGGCGGCATCTTTGGTGAGCTGCTGGCTGGTTTTTTTGTTATTCGCCGCGGTCATCGCCTCATTACGTTGCGCCAGCTGGTCTGAGCGTTTGAACCACTTGCTCGATTCCTGGGCATTGGCCGGCATGCCGAGACCGTAATAGTTCATATAGCCGAGCATATAGGCGGCCTGCGCCGAGCCAAGATCTGCCGCGCGTTTGAACAATTGCTGTGCTTTTGCATAATCGCGCCTTATCTCCGCCGGGCCTTTGAGCGAGATGAAACCAAGCCGCTCCATCGCATAAAGGCTTTCATATTTATCAATGGACTCCTGGTAGGAATCGACTGCCGCGGTATAATTCTGTTTAGTGCCAAGCCCGGCCTGGTAAAGGTCACCCAGCGCATCAATGGAATATTTATCACCATTCTGCCAGGAAAGCTGGAACAGGTCGAACTTTGTTTTCGGGTCATCTTCCTTGACCGCGAGTTCAAAATATATTTCTCCGAGGATCTGTTTTGAATAGTCTTTCATCTGCCCATCAGGGGTAACCTCAACCAGCTTCCTCAGCCAAACCACCGCCCTTCTCAAATTCGGCTCAACGCCTTTCCCATATTGGTAGCCCAGATAAACCTTTACATAGGCGTTCACCACCCCGGCGTAAGCGGCTTTTTTGTAATAGAGGAATGACTGGTCGTAAGATTTATCGAACGGGAAACCATCTTCATACATCTGCCCGATGACGTAATAGGCGTTCGGGTTCTTCAATTTTTCGGCCTGCCTTATCCAGCGGATGGCCTGGTCCTGGTTCTTGTCAAAACCGGAGATCGCGGGATCCATCGAATAGAGTTTTGCGAGCTCAACCATCGCATCGCTATTGCCTTCGTTAGAGGCCAGGGTCAACCATTCGCGCGCCTGGGCGAAATCTATCTCGGTGCCTTTGCCGTCAAGATACATCAAACCGATGGTGAACATGGTTTTTGCATCTTTGCTTTTCAGAGCCTCGTTCTTGGTAGCTTCAAAAACATTGGCGGGGATCGGGTTATAAGTTGGCTTGCCTGTATCAAGCAGTGACTCGATATAAAGGTCTTCCTCGGCGAATGCCGGTGGCGCTGCAAAAACAGCCGAAACAAGCAACGTTAAGAACAATATGTAAAAAGATCGGTTCATAAATTCAGTTCACAGGTTCACAGTTCACAAGTCGTTGACGAGCTGTGAACTCGTGAACTGTTAACTTGTGAGCTATTTCAAAATCTCCGCCACATGTTTCGCTGCGTAGGTGAAGATGGCGTCTGCACCGGCGCGTTTAAAACATATCAGCGATTCAAGCATAACTTTATCAAAATCTATTATACCAGCAAGCGATGCATGTTTCATCATCGAATATTCCGCGCTCACCTGATAAGCAAAAATTGGGCGGTCTATGTGATTTTTTAATTCGCTGATAACATCGAGGTAAAATATCCCAGGCTTCACCATTATAACATCAGCACCCTCGCTCACATCAAGCTGGGCTTCCAAAATGGCCTCGCGGATATTCGCGGGGTTCATCTGGTAGGTTTTTTTGTCTTTTAGTTTTAAACTTTTGCTCGAGCCCACCGCATCACGGAACGGCGCATAAAGGCTTGAAGCGTATTTCACCGAATATGATATTATACCCGTATCAATAAGGCTTTCAGCATCAAGTGCATCACGGATCTCACCGATACGCCCATCCATCATATCAGATGGCGCCACGAAATCAGCCCCGGCCTCTGCCAGTAAAACGGCCTGTTTACAGAGAATCTCGATTGTCTTGTCGTTATCTACCTGGTTCTTTTTGTTCAAAACCCCGTCATGCCCGTGGGTGGTGTAAGGGTCGAGCGCAACATCGCAGATTATGCCGATATCAGGCACGGAATCTTTGATCTTCTTCACCCGCGAAAGCAGGAAATTATTTTTATCGAGCGCGTAACTTCCGCCCTCATCTTTATTTTTCTGCGGCACCACCGGGAAGATCGCTATCGCATTTATGCCAAGTTTTTTGGCCTCTTTCACCTCCGCCACGAGCTCCTTTTCACCAAGCCTGAAAACCCCGCTCATGGTCTTTATCTCATCCTTCGCGGCCTTTTCCGGCGTCACAAAGATTGGATATACCAGATCATTGACCGAAAGCTCGGTTTCCTGCACAAGGTTGCGCAACCACTGGGAAGAACGGTTGCGGCGTAAACGTGTCTGCGGATATTGCATAATTTATATAGTTAAAAAACAATTGGTTGGCCGTTAGCAGCTAATTGATGCGCACATGATATAATATATTTTAAAAATTTACAGTGTTTTATATATGGGTTGCTTTTCGGGCGGTTTGGCGTTATATTCTGCGACGAAAGTCGTTATCAAATGGGGATGGTATGGGCGTCAGAGAAATCAATGTCAGCAGGAACGAGGATAAGTCTATCCGCTCGGTTCAGATAGTTGACGCGGGTGGAGAGGTTGAAATCTACCGGCTCATCGGTGGCGAAAAATATTCCCACAGCACCACAACCAGGGCGTTCGGCAGGAACGTGACCGTTGAAGATAAAAACGCTTACAACGAAAAAGATGTACTGGGCGCGGTGAAGCAAACTTTAACTTCGGCCAATAAGAATGCCAAAACAACCATCAACGGTGAAGATAAAACCCACGAAGATTTCGGGGTTGAGCTTGGCATATTAAAGGGCCGCCTGAAAGAGGTGAGTTCCACCGTAACATTCGAGCATGGCAATTATGAATTATGGCCAAGCGTTCCATTCGCGGATAAGCCCATCGCATCCAGCGATAATTACATGGCGCCTTATAGCGGCATAACATTTTCCAAGGCATTTGCCGGCAATAACCAATTGCTCGTAACCGGGATAAAGCCGGTGGATGATAACAATGATGGCAAGGTTAACATGAGCGCTGCCAACATGTTCGTGATATATGAAAGATCTGTAAACCTGAACGATACTTATAAATTGAAATTAAAAAGCTTCACCCTTTTAACACCGAACCAATATTCCTACACACCTTACCATATCTGGAACGTCACCGCGCAGGTTGATGATGTGAAATCTGGGCTGTATTCCAGGGTATCATTGCGCGATGGCATGATACAATCACCGAGTGATGCCACTTTGACCGTTGGGAAGAATTTCCCGGCAGCGCATATCTCAGCAGAAATTACCGCCGGCAGCAGGGATTATAAATGGGTGCCGGAAAATGAAACCCATCCGGTCGGCTCATTTTTGCTGGCTTATAACACCAAAACCGTAGATGCGAAATTGTTCGGGGAATATGATCCCTACATCACCAATAATTTAAGGCTGGTCACGGAAGATATATTCAAGCCGGAGATCCTTAACCAGGGGAAAATAAAAATCAATGGCGGCCCTTCGGTATATAGCCATTTTGATAATCACGGCCTGGTGATAGATAAGGCCGGGATAAAAGCCGAGGTCACTTTCTCCGATGGCGTTGCAGTTTTCGGCCTCGCCGGGCTCAGCGACCCTGACCCGTTTGGTAAACACCCATCACTGCAACCGGCCTATATGGCGCGGGTCAAGATACCAGTCAGGTGATATATTAAGTAAGCCCGCCTTTTAGTTTATCGCGCTGTAATTGTTTGCGCATATCTTCCACCAGATCTTTGTTCTGTTCGGCCTCTTTCATGTCTTTCATCACTTCTTTCATCGAGGATTTTATTTCCTTGAGCGAGGCCTCTTTATCGTGCAGCGCATCAAGTTTTATAAGCTCCTGCTGCATCCGGCTTGATTCCTTTTTCTCGGTAGGTTGCTTTTCACCGCCCTCACCGCTCACTCCCTGGCTCTGCGCCTGCAATTTCAGTGATGTATCGCGCATTTGCTCGGTGCTTTTTATCATGTTTGAACTATCAAGCTCCGGCCCGCGTGATATATCTTTCTGGCGGGTAGCGTTCTCAAGTTGCGAGGCCTTGGTTTCAAGCTGCGATCTTTTGCCTTCAAGCTCGCCTTTTTTGGCATCTAGGTTCTTTGCGGCGTTGTCATAATCTTTTTTTACATCCGCCAGCATATCCTTGACATTAACCTTGCCCATATCTTTTTCAGCGGCGCTTACTTGCAGGCGGCCATTGGCATCAAAATTAAATGATTTTGCGGTGGGCAGCCCGCGCGATATCTGCTCCACACTCCGCTCAATTGTGCCGTTGGCAGCGGTTGCGGCTTCCAGTATCTTCAGCGCTTTCGGGGTAAGCTTGTTGTTATCACGCAGATATTCACGCACGTTAACTTCACGCTCGCTGCCATCTTTTCCGCGCACCGTTGCAAACATATCCTTCCCGCGCGAATGAGCTTTGCCAAGCTCCGGTGAATTGCGTTTCATCAAGCGTTCCTGGCGGCGCACTGCGCGCTCAGCCCGTTCTGCGATACGCATATTGCGCTGCATCTGCTGGATCTGCTGTTGCTGCTGGGCGGCGCCGGAGGACTGGCCGATAGCCGAGGTTACCGAAGCGCCGATCTCTTCCGCCTGCGACCTTATGATGCTGAAAGCGCGCGCCATCAGGCTGAGCGCAGGGCTCTGTTTTTTGTGCGGTTTCCCGGGAGATCTTTCCG
>Ga0206903_10111_pt2 | contig 26687 bp, 27 predicted proteins | sample Alteio_BWOrgHeat_45_FD_152959 | JGI IMG/M metagenome (GOLD analysis project Ga0206903, IMG submission 152959) | Enriched cells from forest soil in Barre Woods Harvard Forest LTER site, Petersham, Massachusetts, United States -... | ecosystem: Environmental > Terrestrial > Soil > Temperate forest >... | reverse complement strand
TCCTGCTCAGTTCTTTGCTGCCACCTGTTATTTTTTGGCTCTCCGGCAACTTCTTCTTTGCCATCACCAGCATTCAATTTACGTGCTGGTGTTGCTGCACACACAAGCGCATTAAACTGAGGATTCTCTATATAATTTTTTATAAAGCCGGCACGATCAGAATTAAATATATCTTTATTTTCAGAAGCTATAAAATTGCATAGATTCTGGAGACTTTCAGGTGAAAGCGCTACTAATGATGAAATTTTATCCTTTATTATAGCAGAACCAAACAGTTTGGCATTCTTGTTTAATATCTCTATAGTTTTAACCTGCTCTTTATTATCAGCCATCCCAACGAAGGCGTTTCTTATATTACTCCCATTTAGCCCTGGAAGGAGGTTAGTGGCATTATTGAAAGCCGTTATCGATTCTGGATCAGCAGGGAGATATTTATTACCAACCCTTTCTATAATACCTACTATGTCATCATGATCCAGTTTTTTTACCAGGTTATTTGCATTATTCAAATTAGTTATAACTTTGGGTACAACTTTTGGATTCTCAACTCTGGTTATTTTGTGTATGTCATCGCAATTCAGGTTTTTTATCAGATTAGAGGCGCCATTAAGGGCAGTTGTAGATTCAGGCATGCTATTCATTAATACATAATATATATACTCACCTCTATCAGATCCGCCTTTAAACGCAGGATGTAGATCAGTGGCGTTGTTCAATGCCTCAATGCGCTTTGAATTGCCCTGCCCTAGCGCTTTCTCTTGGTCTTCCTTTTTTATACGTTCACTATCTTCAAAAAATGTGTTAAGTTCTTTTAATAAGCCTTTTGAAAGAGTAATATTTTTAGATCCCATAACCGCCCCCTTGTTTGCCCAAGCATAATTATACTGAATATGTCCAGTATGTCAATGATTTGCACAAAAAAACAGCCATTCTAAGCAGCACCCTGTTTCTGCTCGTATTCCTTCAGCTTATTGTGAAGGGTGCGGATGGAAATACCTAGTATCTCAGCGGCTTTTGAGCGATTTCCGCCTAATGAGTTGAGGGTACTCAAAATGAGCTCTTTTTCTACATCACCAACGGTTCTGCCAACCAGATTCTCGATTCCACCAGCTTCTGATACTTTTTCAGCAACGCTTTTATTAGGCGCTTCAAGCAGCAGCGAGGTTTTATCTATGATGCCGTTATTATTCAGCAGCACTGCGCGGTGCATGGTGTTCTCAAGCTCACGCACGTTACCGGGCCAGCTATGGGCGTTCAGCGCCTCAAGCGCATCTTTGGTGAATGCAGGAACTGGAGAAATGGCGTTGGATTTTGCGAATTTTTCAGCGAAGGTTTCAGCAAACACCTTAATATCATCCTTTCGGTCACGCAGCGGCGGGATTTGCAGGTGAATTACGTTCAACCTGAAGAATAGATCCTCACGGAAACGGCCTTCTTTCACCTCATTGCGCAAGTCACGGTTACTTGTTGCAATAATGCGCAGATTGACCTTTACCGGGGTATTGCCACCCAAGCGGTCAATTTCCTTCTCCTGCACGGCGCGGAGGAGTTTCGCCTGCAAACGCATGTCCATCTCTGAAATTTCATCGAGCAGCAATGTGCCGCCGCTACTTTCTTCAAATTTACCAATTCTGCGGTTGAGCGCACCAGTGAAGGCGCCTTTCTCATGGCCGAACAACTCACTTTCAAGCAACGCATCAGGAATCGCCGCGCAGTTCACCGAAACAAATTTATCATTCCTGCGGCTGCTTTTTTTGTGGATATAACGCGCCAGAACCTCTTTACCGGTGCCGCTTTCGCCCGTCACCAGCACATTGGCATCTGATGGTGCGATTTTGTCTGCAAGTGAAAATATCTGCTTCATTTCAGCGGAAGAGGAAATGAATTGCTGGTTCTCGTTTGAAACTGATTCAAGCACCGCTGCGATGAGCTCTTCATCCGGCGGAAGCGGAATGAACTCCTCAGCACCAGCCTTTATTGAGGCGGCTGCGATTTTAGCATCAACATTTATTCCGTATGCAACGATTGGCGTGTTTATGCGCTCCTGCTTCAAATGCGCCACCAACTGGGCGATATCAAGCGTAGCATCCATCATTATCATGTCAGCACCAGCACCGGTTAGCAACAGATTGAACGCCTCTTCCACCGTTGAAGCATTGGTTATTTTAGCACCGCGCGCCATCGCGATTTTGCAGGCAGTGCTGACCTCACTATGAATTTTTCCGACAACTAATAAGCGCATATAAAAACTTTTTTAGGTTACAGGTGAGAGGACATAGGGTACAAGTAATTTTCCAACCCCTTACCTCTCGCCTAATTTAAAAATATACCGAAACCCTTTCCTCGGGGTTCAAATTAGCATTTAACCTCATTTCGAGCTTAACCGGCCCGTCATGTTTTGCAATAGCCACTATTACCTCTGCATATATTTTCAGCAGCTCAATTTCCTCGCGCGAATTTTTTTCAAGCTTGTTGGCCAAAGGTATTAGTATCACATAAGCCGTGACCGCGCCATATAAGGTTGTAAGCAACGCCAGCGCCATTGACGGGCCGATCTTTGAAGGGTCGTTCATGTTACCAAGCATCTGCACTAGGCCGATAAGCGTGCCCACCAACCCCATTGCCGGTGAAACCTCAGCCGCTTTACGCAGAACCTCAACCGCCTTTCTGTGACGCTCGCGGATAGACATTATTTCCTGCATCAAAATTTTTTCTGCATCCGGCGCGTGCAAACCATCCATCACCAAACCAAGATATTTCTTGAAGAATGAGTGCATATTCCGGTACTGGTCTGAAATTTTTTGGATAGAAAGTATCCCCTCTTTCTTAGAGTGATTTGCGATCAGCAAACATTTTGTTACTATCTCTTTTTTATTTCCAGTGGTGTAGAACAAAGTTTGCGTGCTGTCGGCAAGCGCTTTCATCGTATCATGAATGGAAAAACTGGCACAGCTTATAAAGAACGTTCCACCAACCACTATCATGAAAGATGGCACATCAACGAACGACAAGAACTGCCCTTCCCCACCAAAGCCAATAGCCGAGCCGATAAGCCCCAGGGTTACGACAATTCCAAATAATGTGGAGAGTTCTAGTTTTTTATCCATGTATACTAAACTCTCACTTAATCCTTATCGTTTCTAATGATCTCGGTCATGGTAATGCCTATTTTGTCATCAACCACAACTATCTCGCCGCGCGCAACGCAGCGTTCGTTAACATAGAGCTCAACCGGCTCACCAACTTTTTTATCAAGCTCAATGACCGCTCCCTTGCCCATTTTCAGCAACTCCTCAACAGTAACGGTTGCCTCACCAAGCACAACAGTGACCTCAATAGGAACACCTTCTATAGAGTCAAGGTCGATATCTGCACCGGCCGCAAAATTGCCCTTCTTGCCGAGAACATCTTCCTTCGCCTGATTATTAACATCACCCTCAGCCATCAGAACCTCACTTTAAATACTTTTCAAAAACTCGCTTATATTCTCTTCTATCTGCTTCAAAACTTCGCTGCTATTTATGCTGACACCGCTCTCACCCCACTCAATAACACAACTTCCAATAGCCACAGCCTCATCAGGAACATATCTTACAACACCACGGAAATCTTTTGCCTTTAAAATGTTATCAACCTTATCCTGAATTTTTTCAAGAGTATTTTTTTTCGCCTTCATCGTAATTTCAGCCTGCCTGGTGAAAGCCGCGGCAGATTTTTCCAGCGCTTGCAACAGAACCTCTTCAGTATTTTCCTTGATAACCTTTTCCGATATCCTTTTTATCGCTATCATGGTCATCTTGGTCATATTACGCAGATATTCTTTTTTCTGCTCCTCGTAACTTTGTAGAAAACCCGCAAGCTGGTTAACGATATTTTCTGCCACCATTTTTGTTTCCTGCTCGATAAGCAGAACGGCCTGCACAGTTTCTTCCTTGCCCTTCTTATAGCCCTCATCATAACCCTGCTGATGATTTTCCTTAGACTTGGAAGCCAGGTCTGCCTTGGTGAATTCAGGCTCTTCCCTAGCTTCTTTTTTTCCAAAATAACTAAAATTCTTCGCCAGGGCATGATGGTGCGTAAGATGCGCGCCTTCCGCAGCTTCCTTGCCAAAACTTCCCAGATTTAATTTCGTTATATTCATACCAACACAACCCCTAAATTTACTACTCTATCATCTGCTCTTCTTCTTCATTTCCTTCAGGGATGATTATCTCGCCGGAATCTGCAAGCTGTTTAGCGGTCTGCACCACAGACATCTGCGCCTCATCAACCTCACTTATACGCACCGGCCCAAGCCCCTGCATCTCTTCCTTCATAAGCTTGGATGCCCGCTCAGACATATTGGTGAAGAACAGGGCTTTAATTTCTTCATTCGCACCTTTAAGCGCGATAGGAAGTTTTTGCTTATCTGCACTGCGGATAATGGCCTGTATGCCCGCCGCCTGGATCTTGATGAGGTCCTCAAAGGTGAACATAAGCTCACGGATGCGCTGCGAGATAGAAGGATCTTTTTTGTCGAGCATCTCGAAGAATTTACCCTCAGTTCCACGGTCAAAATTGTTGAATATCTCGGCGATATTCTCAAGACTGTCAGATTTTTTGCCCTGCGCGAGATTGCTCATGAACTCGGCCTGCAGAATTTTTTCGATGTCGGTGACCACCTCACGTTTCACCGGCTCCATATTTATCATGCGGCGCACCACTTCAATGGAGTAATCATCCGGCAATATGGAAAGCACCTTTGCAGCGTGCGAAGTTTTCATCCGCGAAAGTATCAGCGCCACCGTTTGCGGATATTCATTTTTCAGATATGCGGCAAGCAATTCTTCATCAACATTATTCAGCCTGTCCCAGGTATCTTTGCCCATCGGGCCACCCATCTCACCCATTATGGCATCAACCTTATCGGCGCCAAGCGCCTTGGTGAGGAGTTTTTTGGCGTTGGTCATATCGCCGATAATAGATTTGCCGGAGGTTATCTCATCAGAAAATTCGTTTATCAGGCTATCGACCTGCTGTGTATCAACCTTGCCTAGTGATGACATACACTGGGAAACCTTGCGTATCTCCTCCTCGGTCATCAGCCCGAATATCTTCGATGCCACCTCGTCATCAAGGCTCATTATCAGGATAGAAGCTTTCTCGATCCCGTTAAGACCGGCGCCTCCCGTTTGTTTACCAGCAACTGCCATAGTTCAATTCAGATCTGTTTTTTACACCAGCGACGAGCCAAAGAACAGCATCACCCACCAGCCTTCTTTATAACAAAATTTCATTTTTTATTATAGTATCATTAAAATAAAATTACTATTTTTGCTTTAATGGAATTTAATTTCTTTTGCGGAAAGGCGGAAATTAGTGATTAAAAAGCTGCTTAAGAGAGAATTAAAAATACCAAATTCTCAACTATGCCTAAGCTGCGTTCTCGGTCAACCAGGTGCGGATGATACTTAATGTGGCATCAGGGTTGCTATCTATAAGATCATTGATTTTCTGCGCCGGAGAATAATCTATCTTGCTCTGGATAACATCAAGGTTGATGCCGCCATCATCACCTCCTCCACCGCCAGAACCGCCAACAGATGCCGTCGCCTGCGCCATCGCATCGTTACTCGCCATCATTTTTATCTCCTGCGCTTCCATATCAGAAGTTGAGATATCGAATGCCTTGTTCACCAACGGCCTGATAACCAGCATGATAGTAAGTATAGCAACTACACCAAGAACCACGGTTTTAATGATACCGTCAAGGTCACGTTTCAGCCAGTCAAGCGGGCCTTCCTGCGGCAACTGGCTCATTGAAGTGCTTTGGCTGAACTGCATGTTCACAACATCTATCTTATCACCCCGCGCCTCATCATACCCAACCGCAGAGCGCACCAACGCACGGATCTGGTCAAGCTCTTCATCGGTACGCGGAGCATAGGCTTCCTTGCCATCAGCACCGGTTGTATATTTACCATCGATCAGCACCGCCACCGTAATTTTCTTGACCGCGCCACCAGGATTGACCTTGTTGGTGATAGTTTTTGATATCTCAAAATTCGTGACCTCATCGGTCTTCTGATTATTTTCGTTACCGCCGCCGCCAGCAGCGCCACCACCGCCGGTAAGTTCATTAGCAGCCGAAACCTCGCCACCCGCACCACCTTGTGAGGTTGAAGTGTTCTCGCTGGTTTGGGTAGACCTTGCAACCTGGCCATCCGGATCATATTTTTCCGAGGATTCCGTGGTTTTTTCGAATGAAACATCCGCCGAAACCTGGGCATCAACCTTGCCCGCACCCACAACCTGCTCAAGCATGTTGGAGATATTCGTGCGCAGCCTTTCTTCCAGCTGGAATTTATAATCTGCGGCCTCCGCCGAAGATTGCATTCCGCTTTCTTCCGTGGTTTTGGCCTTTGCCAGCAGTTTACCGCTACTGTCAACGATGGTCACCTTATCGGGGTTCAAGCCAGGCACCGATGATGCAACGATATGCCTCACCGCCAGCGCCTCATCCTTAGGCACCTCAAGACGGTTGTTCAATGTCAGCACCACCGAAGCGGTAGGCTCAAAATTATTGCGTTTGAACAAATCTTTCCGCGGTATCACCAAATGAACCCGCGCAGATTTTATAGTACTGAGCGCCGAAATGGTGCGCGCCAGCTCGCCTTCAAGCGCCCGCACATAATTCACGTTCATCACGAAGTTAGAACTTCCCAACATGCTTTCCTTGTCGAATATCTCGTAGCCAACAATATTGGCCTTGCCCGGCAAACCTTTCTGCGCAAGTAACATACGCACTTTTAGAACCTCAGGACTTTCGATCATTATCTCCGAACCGCCGCTTTTCACATCGAACTTAACACCAAGTGCACCGAGCTCAGTAACCACTGCGGCGCTATCTTCGGTGCTCAGGTTGGAATATAACGTGGTCATCACCGGCTCTGAAAGCCTGAAAGAAAGGAATGAGAATGCCACCAGGAGCGACACACCCACCACTGTTAGAACGATATACCTCGGAGAAGCAAAATTTTTTAAACTGTCAGCAAAATTATTTGCCATAACCACCAATTTCTATAATAAGAACGGCTATTCTATACATTTTCCCGGGTTTCTTTGAATCAAATAAATAATTAACGATTGGTTAATTCCCCATTAATGATGTATGTGTGGCAGTTTTGCAAACATCACCTAACGCCGCGGAGCATGGCTTTTTCACCTTCACCAAGCGCATTAACAAAACTTTTTTTGGCCTCAGGCTCAGATAGATATTGCCTGACCAGCCTTCTTATCTCTCTAAAAAGCCCGGCATCCTTAGGCTCTTCGAAATCAGCCGCGGCATAATCATCTCGGCGATGAACCACAGACTGGTTATTCATGATCAGGTAATCGCCGCGCTGCAATAATATATCATGCCCGATCTTTTCATTTTTCAAGAATGAATAGAACTCATCAAAAAGCTTTTGGCCAGCCTCATCATTGCCGGTATACATCATCCGCCCCTCGTTAACATTCAACCGCAATTCTTTTATCTTACCTTTCGCATCAAGCTCTATCATATTACCTATAAAGCCTATCTTACCTTCGTTCTTCAGCTCACTCGACCCGGCAAAGAACGCTACATTCAGGGCAGCGATTTTTCCCAACCCGCTCTTTTTGAATTTTGCCAGCAACGCAACCTCAAGCTCATCTGAGGTTAATATATTGGTTGGGGTTTCCTTGTTCTTTATCGCGGAAAGTATGAGCCCATTAACCCTTTTGTTCCTAGCCTCCATTATGCTTTCAATAACCGACCCGGTGCTACGACCCATTTTTTCAGCAAAACTTTTCAAGTCCAGGCCTATATCTTTCAAATGCTGCAAAACCTTGCCTTTAGTAGGAAGCGGGTTCTCATGCAGCGCCTCGATATGCCAGCTGAATTCCCCTGTAGTAACACTAGATGGCGTTTTAGCCTTCTCAAGCTGGTCTTTCCTTGGACATGTTATCTGTGAAGGTTTATTTCCACCATGATCGTGAGGGTCAACGAACAGGCTGTAACCAAGCAGCATGCCAAGCGCCTGCTCGAACCATTCCGAGGTGAAACCCGTTTTGCCGCGGGCATATGGATCATTCTCATAATCAAAACCTTTCACATTATAAGGCGCTGGTAATATTTCATTTTCTGCATCCTGAGCACCACCACGCACCAGCAATGCTGAGAATTTTTTTCCCTCAGACCTGTCCTTGATTATCTTCAAAAGTTTTTTAACTTCCTGATGCTCCCTCTCAGCAATGAGCAGGTGGAACAGTTCAGTTGCAACCGCGTGGCCAACATAGCCATAATCGCGATAATGGTTCTGCCCTGCGATCTCCTCGCCGTTGACATAATCCTCAAACCCCTTCCGGATACTTTCCGGCAGGTTTATTTCAATAATTCCCTTAGACATAAATCCCCCAATTTATATACTTATGCCGCCTTGAAAAGATTTCCGATATCCCGGAATGTTTTGAATTCCAGGGCATTGCCGGATGGGTCACGGAAAAAGAACGTGCCCTGCTCGCCAACCTTGCCTTTAAAACGCGTGCCCGGCTCGATGATAAAATCTATGCCACTGCCCTTTACGCGCTCTGCCAGTTCCTCCCATTCATTCCATTCAAGAATGACACCAAAATGCCTCACCGGAACCTGCTTGCCATCGACATCATTGGCGCGTGCCACGCTGCATTCTTCTGGTTTTAAGTGCGCAGATATCTGGTGGCCGAAGAAATCAAAATCTATCCACTCGCTGTGTTCACGACCCACTCTGCAACCAAGAACGCCAACATAGAATTTTATGGTCTCTTTGAGGTCTTTGACAGGAAATGCCAGGTGAAACAATGCCATAAAAATCCTTTTAGCTGCGTTTAAATTATGCAGGGATATTACTGCAATTGACATTGCCTGACAAACGAGTTATTTTATCCACAACATGAGAAAAACTCATAACATAAAATGGTGATATAATGCGCAAGCTTCCACCACTGAACAGTTTGAAAGCCTTTGAGGTTTCGGCACGCTACAAGAATTTCACCAGGGCCGCCAGCGAGCTCGGCGTTACACAAGGCGCCATCAGCAAGCAGATCGGCATATTGGAAGATTACCTGGGCGTAAAATTATTCAAACGCAGACACCGCAATATCGAGCTAACCAAAGGCGCAGCCGTTTACGCAAGCGCAGTGAGGAAGGCCATTGAATCTATCGAGAACGCGACGGAAAAAATGCTGGCCAACAGCGAATCAGAAACCCTGCGCATAAATGTCATGCCAAGCCTCACCAGCCGCTGGCTCATTCCCAAGATGGAAGATTTCAAGAAGAAATACCCTAACATATCTGTGCTGCTTGACACCGGCGATGGCAACATAGATTTCGACAAGACCGGCGCTGACATCGCCATCCGCGTATCACGTAAACCAAAATGGAAATGCTACGCCGAAAAGATAATGGGCGAGGAATTGCTGCCCGTATGCGCGCCATCCCTGAAGATATCAAAACCGCAAGACCTGGTGAAATACCAGCTTTTGCAACACACTACCCGCCCTGATATGTGGAACGATTATTTAAGGTCCATCGGCCATGCCGGCATGAAAGTCAAACACGAGATGGGCTTCGAGCACTTCTTCATGCTCACCCAGGCAGCGGTTGATGGACTGGGTGTGGCACTGATTCCAAGGTTCTTGATCGAAAGGGAACTGAAAAACAAAAGCCTGCGCATCGCTTTCGTGGCGGAATATAAAAGCCCTTACAATAATTATTTCCTTTGCCCAAAGCCAAACCTCGAGCTAAAAAAAGTTCGTATTTTCAGGCAATGGCTTTTGAGCCAGGCTTAGCAGCTAATCAGGCTTCTTCGCTTTTGCCGGCCCCTGATACGCCTCAGATATTGACGCACGGTCCTTCAGGAAGGTTACAGTACCCCTGCTGGCACCATCATTCCCGGTGAGGGTCTTTAAACTCTTATGCCCATATTTCATTTCAAACACCCCTATAGGATAAAGGCGGTTAACAATGGGAAATGTGGCGGGTATGTCCTCTTTATTAGCGAAATAATAGACCTCACAATAATTATTATCCTTGAACATTGAGCTGCAAACCTTGGCACCCACCATTCTCTGCTGCAACCTATCACCCCAATGCTTTTCATCCACCAGCATGAAATGCGATTCGCCGTCACTCGTAACCATCTCAAACCCCTCAGGCAACGATGTGGCCTGCACAGTGGATTTGCTGAAAACGCTGCTATATATATTGTCATAATTAAAAATCAGCACCCCTACCACGGCAAAAAATATCCCGGCCTCAGCCATAATTTTCAGCACGAACCTAGTGGTAACGGCCTTCTTGGGCTTTTGTAACACAACTTCCATAAACAAGCCTCTGGTTAACGGTTTTTCAATATGGACAGCAACTTCAACCACAGATTATACCACCCTTCCCCACCACCTACAACATTAGGTGTTTGATTGGAATTTAACTAAAAACCGAAGTAATATATAAGAAAATCGGGGATTTTTAAGGGATAAATATTGGAGCGGGTAAAGGGAATCGAACCCTTATAGCCAGCTTGGAAGGCTGGAGTTTTACCACTAAACTATACCCGCGGTAAGAATTTATAAACATATATATAATTGAGAATTATTTCTCCGCAATATATAAATAGAGTTTAGTTGCCAGAGTTTAGAGTTGAGTGTTTTTTTTCTTCAACTAAACTCCCGACCCAAAACCATAACAACTTCTTATGAATATAAAGCCTGCACATAACATAACACTGGGTGAACCCCTCCCCAATTCCAAACATGCAGTTTCCGTATCACTACCGCTATGGGCAGATGTGGCGGGCTATGAGGAAGGGGATGCCCGCGTTGTGAACGCAATGAAAATTGGCTATCCGCGGTTTGTTTATAATAATATCGTAAAAGAATTATTCGCCGCATGCGAAAAAAAATTTGCTGCCGCAGGTGAAATTTGCCTCGCTTTCCCCTCCCGCAGGATAGCCGAGCTGGGCATTGAATTCTGCGGTGCAGGCCGAGTTGAGGAATTCTGCGCTGGAATTTTTGCACTTATTTTACCAAAACACCTGGAGAAAGAGGGCAAATATTTCTGGCAGCACCCAGGCTTCATCATCAGCTCAAGAAGGGCAGAAAAAGCCCTGGACGGCGAAAAGGAAAACAAGAAAAAAGGCGCAACGGCAAAAAAAAATATCTGCACGCACCTTGCCCATATCACCGGGGAACAGGCCGGGAACATCTATCTTTTCCCATCAGGAATGGCGGCCATCTTCAGCGCGTTTGAAATTACCAATGAAGGTAGAACCACTGCACAGGTTGGCTTTCCTTATGTTGATACTTTGAAGATCCAGGAAAAATTCGGCAAAGGTTCAATATTTTTTGACTACAAGAACGAAACCGACCTTGATGCGTTGGAAAAAATAATAAAGGAAACGAATATATCCGCAATATTCACCGAATTCCCGTGTAACCCGCTTATCACCTGCGTTGAGCTGGAAAAACTTTCAACCCTCTGCCGCAGAAATAATGTGGCATTGGTGGTTGATGATACACTCTCAACCTGGGCGAATGTTGATCTGCGCCCTTATGCCGATATCATCGTTTCGAGCCTCACTAAATTTTTCTCAGGCGTGGGCGATGTTCTGGCTGGCTCCCTTATCCTCAACTCCAACTCGCCGCTATTTGCAAAATTAAAAAACAAACTGAGTGGCATTTTTGAAGACCTGCTATTCGCAGATGACGCCGAAGTGCTGGAAAATAACAGCCGCGACTTTGAAAGCCGCATCGCAAAAATAAACCTGACCACCGAAAAACTGGCAGACTGGCTGAAAACCCGCAACGAATTCTCAGCAGTTTATTACACAAAAGGCAACCCGACCTTCGAAAAATACAAAAAACTCGGCTATGGCGGGATAATTGGCCTGGTGCTAAAAACCGAAACGGCAGCCCAGAAATTCTATGACGCGCTGGAAGTTAATAAAGGGCCAAGCCTTGGCACAAACTATACCCTCGTCTGCCCCTACACAATGCTCGCCCACTATAACGAACGTGAATTCGCTGAAAGAGCCGGCGTAGCCTTCCACCTCATCCGCGTGAGCGTGGGGCTGGAAAGCTTTGGTGAATTACAGGAAAAATTTGAAAAAGCACTCAAATAAAGCCATCTATTCATTTGAATATATTAGATTTTTACCTCAACACAAAAACCAGGACAAGGTTAACACTTAATTAACCTTTTTATGCTATAATCAAGGCTATATGCCAAAATATCTTGAACAGTTTGATGATTATATAACCAGGCTCGCCAATAAGGTTGGCGTGGGCAAGGATGTATATGGAATTTCCAAAAAAGATATCGTCGACGTTTCAAAAGATTTCTTCAAAGAAACAAAATCTATCGACCACGCACTTGAAACATTCCTCAAGGAGCAGATAACACAGCTCAATTCCGACAACATAACAGCAAAAGAATTCATGAAGAATATGAAGAACCAGCATGATCTGGCGCTTTATATAACAAAGGGGGAAGCAAGCGAAAAAAATGCGCTGGCTGATAATTTAGAAAAATATATCCACAAGAAACTGAATTTCATCAACAAGGAAGTGGGCACTATACTACTCAACGACCTGGACATCATAAATAGGTCAAAAACCCTGCACGAGCCCGGCAAAGGCATTTCACAAGCAACTCTAGACCACGCAGTAAGGCAGGCACAGGCCATCTTCAAAACCCTGCCCTCCAACATAGACGGAAAAAATGAGAACCTGCAAGCCGAACCGGATAGGCGCAAGGCATTAGATGATTACAGGGAAGCCCAGAGGATAGAAAATAACCTTGATAACCTGGCAGGCAAGACCAAAGACAAAAAAGACCTGATCTATAAAATGATAAAAGGCTATGACAGCGATTTTTCTGTTCACGAGAACAACACAGATTATGCAGGACATAAAGAAATAGACCAGAATAAATTCAACCACCTGAAAGCCGCAGCAACAAAGCTGGGTCTTGGCTTCACCGCGAAAAATACTGATCCACAGAAAGGCGAACTTATACTTTCAGACCACGGCGAAAAGATCATCATCCCGGTAATATTCGCAGATAACAAAGTTGGCAGAACGAAGTAACAACTATTTACCGCCGCGAGGAATTTTGCCGCCAAGCGGAGGTAGCACTGGGGTGTTTTCATCTATTAAGGGGAAATGAATATCACTACTAGTTGAAGCATTAGAAATATCAACACCGTTAGCTTTATCTGATGTATCAGGAAAGTACGAAACAAAATGGTCAGGATCATCCTCTGCTGCATTAGCTTGAAATCCCCAACCCACGGCGGTTACTACCGAAACAAATAACACCAGCTCCAGTTTTTTATAGTTTTTCATATCAAAAATTTAATCCCATAAATTATTTCATATTCGCGAAATCCAGGTTCGTCACAAATTTCATGAACGCAAGAATAGCCGCCAGATTGTGGATCTGCTCGAACCATACCGGGATATATTTCGGCTGGTCGAGTATCTCAGTATCGGCCATCGAGTTCATATCTTCCACATCTGAAGTGGTCATTTTACCGGCGAATAATATCTTCAGTTTATCAAGATTGTTATCTTTCATCGCCTTGATGAAATAGCTGTAAACCTCGAGCATCCCTTTTATATATACACCGTCCTTCATGAATATAACACCGCCCTCAGGCTTGCCGCCACGCAGGATACGCATGGATGAGAGATACGATTCCTCATCATTATCACCCTGTTTTTTAAAGAATTTGAACAGGTCAATGAAATCTGCACCATTACACGCCATATCCAGCGCCAATATCCGCAGCGCTATACGCTTTAAACGCAGCAAATGGATAGAACCGGTGATAAGCTCAGAGAACTGCGCCAGCCCCTCCTGCGTTGCGGTAACGCGCGGGCAATTGAACTGGATGGACTGCATATAAGGCTGCGAAGCGCCGTTTATAGAAGTAAGCGCATGGGTGAACACCTCATGATGCAAAAGCTGGCGCGCCTCATAACCTTTGAATATCGCAGATTCACGGATCTTCACCCGCGAAGCACTAACCGAAGCCTTTGAGGCCAGGTCTGGCACGAGCTCCACCTTGATCTCCCGGCTGCCGAAAACATGGCGCATCCTGGCTATCAAATATATACGCAACCCCTTGGCATCAAACTCCTGCTCCTCGGCAAAACCTTCAATATCTTCAGAACGGAAGGTTCCACACACTTCCAGGAAATATCGCGCAGCCTGGAGTGACGTGTGTTTATAACCCGGTATCACATCATAAGGGCTGCCATACAGCTCTTTTGATATCTCGGTGACCGCAGGTGTACCAAGGTTCTCAAGCATAGTCAGGGCGCTGAAATAACTCTCGGCATTCCGCCTTATAAGATTGGTCGCCGGGTGCGACATTGAGGAAACTTCGTCAATTATCCCCTGTAAAACCGCCTTTTTCTCCGAAAAATCCTTCTTCGGATACTCGAATTTCGGCATTTTTATCTCGCCGCAGCTAAGATTCGCCATGAATTGCGCCTTCGACATCTCCGGCCAATTGGTCGCACCCAATATCGAAATATCCTTGATAACCGCGCAAAATCGCTGGTTTGTATCTATTACTATATCTCTGAACATATTTTAAGTTATATTATATAAAAAATTAAGCCCATACATATGCTTAGTTAACGATTTATTAACCAATATATGCTATCATATAGCATGGATGAATTTCAAAAAATATTAAATAAATACCCAAACCTGGTCGAGCTGCAAAAAAATGACTTCTTACAGATCAGCTCAAAAGGAGATAACTATGCAGATCTTTATATAGGCCACCGCGACAAAATTACCGATCTCTTTTCCATTTTATTTATCGACAAAGAAGCAGGCAAGATATTTGTAAATACCCTGGATAACCTTATCAGCCGGTTTTTTAACGAACCGCTGAATACCGAGAATATGCTGGAATATTTCCCACCCAACAACAGAAGCAAAGAATTCCTCTCCTTCTTGAATGATGGCCCCAGGAAGAACTCCGCCATAGTAAGCCTTCATGAAGCCCACCTGTCATTAAGCATCCTGTGCGATTACCATCCGGGATGGGGTATGCGCGATTACCACCCGGAATGGGGCACGCACGCAAGCATAGGAGTTGACTCACATGCATCTGCAAAGGTAAAGGGATATGGAGAGAACTGCCTTTTATTCAACCAACGCCAGGTAACCACACCAAAAATAGTGGGCCCAATAGATTTTTGGGGCAATAAACTATACTTATGCGACAAGAGATTTGCCGCTGAAAACAATAATGGCCATGGACTTGGAAAAATAGGTGTAAGAATTTTAACACATTTGGGAAAAAATAATTTGATCAGCCGGCTGATGCGCACAATACCAGACCTTAATATAAGATATGAGATATCACCCCCAAATATCAAATTCCATAGCGCCGTATCCGTTCCCATAACTGAAAAACAAGCCGTTTATAACATTCTGGATAACCTAATAGAAGGCCAGTTCGTAAAAAAATATAGTAGCATTAACATTAAAGGCACAGAGAACTGCGCACTTTTTGCCATAAACCGGCTCAGGAATGTTGGTGTGGACATAGACAAATATTTCTATCCGAAAAAACGCAGTTGGGATAGCCTGCTGGTAAAGACCTACCCGGACCGGCTGGAGCAGAAGATAAATAACGAGATCGGTGATGGCGATATGGTAGCCGCCGTGAACTATGAAACCAGCACGGTCAAATTCTATCATAAGGATCAGGCAATATATATTAACGTATCTGGTGAAAGGACAAAAAACAGGCCCGATATAAGCGTCATTGAAGCAGCAAAGCCGGCTAAGTCCGGCGACAAGGAAGCAAAAGGCGCTCATCAACACTCGCCAAGCAGCGCTCACCTAAAACAACTCATTGAATTTCTTGGAAAAAATGGAATAAATATTATCAATAACCGACTGCATAGCAACGATACAGAGCTTGGCCCACAGGCCGCAACATCACGATCTTTCATTAATAAGATAGAAAATTACACTCACGAGATAACCATTTAGCCTCTTAGCCAGGCCATAAAAAAATAAAAATAAATATTTATTTACATTTTTTAAGAACCCATTATAGCCGGGCTTAATTAAAGATATACAAAACTGCTATTTGCCCACCCGCTAGAAACCAGCGTTTTCCTTACTTTCCCTAACCCCTCACCCCCAACCTCTTCCCCCCTGTAAATAACTATTGACACCGCCTATTTCCTGAATATTATGCCCCTTCTTAAATTAACTATGGAGTATTGTACAAGTGGCTCGTATTGCAGGTGTAAACTTACCTATTCAGAAAAGATTAGAAATATCTTTGAGATATCTTTATGGCATCGGTCCTACCCGTGCTAAAGAAATTTGTGAAAAAACAGGCATTTCCCCAGATAAAAGGGTAAAAGACCTTACCGAACTTGAGGCCATCAAGCTTCGTGAATATATTGACGAAAGCTTCGTTGTTGAAGGTGATCTTCGCCGTGAGGTTTCTGCAAATATCAAACAAAAAATGGATCTTGGCTCTTACCAAGGCCTTCGCCACAGGAAACGTCTACCTGTTCGCGGCCAACGCACTCACACAAATGCACGTACCCGCAAAGGTAAAGCAGTTGCTATCGCTGGTAAAAAGAAGGTTACTAAGTAATTAGTTACATTAATAATTTAAAGTAAAACATTAAGTAAACCATATGAACGCTAAAGTAGAAAAAAAAGAAAAGACTGAACAGGTTGCCACCACTGGTAAACCGGTAAAAAAGAAAGTTAGAAAGTCGGTATCTAAAGGTATCGTTCATATCAACGCAACTTTCAATAATACCATCGTTACTATAACTGACACTGTTGGCAATACGCTTTCATGGTCATCTTCTGGCGCTTGTGGTTTCAAAGGTTCAAGAAAATCTACACCCTACGCAGCTCAGGTTGCTACTGAAAAAGCTATCAAATCTGCTCAGGATTTCGGCCTTATATCGGTTGAAGTTCTTATCAAAGGCGTTGGTGCAGGTCGTGAATCCGCTCTTCGCGCACTTCAGTCTGCAGGTTTCAACGTTAACTCTATCCACGATATCACCGGCGTTCCGCACAATGGTTGCAGGGCTCCGAAAAGAAGAAGAGTATAATTTGGTCATTTAGTGATTTGGTGATTTAGAAAAGAAAATTCTAAATAACTAAATTACCAGGTAACTAGATAACAAAAGATTTTAAAACTAAGTTTACTAATTGGAGAACACAAAATGTCTGGCATGATGATCGCAAAAAACTGGAGAGAGCTAATAAAGCCTTCTAAAGTTAGCTTCAAAGAACACACTAACCGTAAAGCTGAAATTGTTATGGAACCTCTTGAAGAAGGTTTTGGCCTAACAATAGGTAACTCACTTCGCCGCATCCTGCTTTCATCACTTCAAGGCGCCGCTGTTACCGCAATCAAAATTGCCGGCGTTCTGCATGAATTCTCTGCGATCCCTGGCGTTCGTGAAGATGTTACAGATATCGTCCTTAACATCAAATCCATCAATTTCATCGCTCACAATAACGATAAAAAAGTTCTTCGCCTTAAAGTGACCGGCCCTAAAACCGTTACCGCTGGTGACATTGAAGAAACTGCTAACGTTGAAGTTGTAAATAAAGAGCAAGTTATCTGCACACTTGATGCAGGCGCAACCATCGACATGGAACTTACTGTTGAAACTGGCAAAGGCTATGTTCCTGCCAGCATGAACAAGCCTGCTGATGCTCCGATCGGGCTTATTCCAATTGACGCTCTATACAGCCCGGTTGAGAAAGTTTCTTACCGCATCGAGCAATCTCGCGTTGGTCAAGTTACTAACTACGATAAACTTATCTTCACTGTTGAAACTAACGGCACTGTTAAACCAGAAGACGCCGTTGCATTCGCTGCGAAAATTCTTCAAGACCAACTTTCTGTATTCATCAATTTCAATGAAGTTGAAGAAACTCAAGAAATTCGTGAAGAACTTCCATTCAACAAAAATCTTCTTCGTAAGGTTGATGAACTTGAGCTTTCAGTTCGTTCTGCTAACTGCCTGAAAAATGATAACATCGTTTACATCGGTGACCTTGTCCGTAAAACTGAAGGCGAAATGCTTCGCACTCCGAATTTCGGCCGTAAATCACTGAACGAAATTAAAGAAGTACTTTCAGAAATGGGCCTGCGCTTCGGAATGGATATTCCTGGCTGGCCGCCTGAAAATATCGAGGATCTTGCTAAAAAATATGAAGATCCTTTTAATTAATGGTAATCTGGTAATTTGGTAATTTAGTAATTTAGAATTTTAGTTTATTGGCTTTCCAAATCACTAAATTACTAAATAACCATTTGCAAGTTTTATATGAACAAAGCCTACCATATAAGAGCCTTCTACCGCTTCACCTCCCTTCCAAATTTCATGCTGCTGAAAAAGCCGTTCGAGGATTTCTGCAAGTCAAACAATATGAAGGGAACCATTCTACTGGCGAGTGAGGGAATCAATGCAACCGTTGCCGCGCCTAGTGAAAACATCGAAAAATTCTGGGATTATCTTGGTACCTATCCCGCATTCAAAGATATGAAGTTCAAGGAATCTTATAACGATAAGCAGCCTTTTGAAAAAATGAAGGTGCGTTTGAAGAATGAGATAGTGCGCATGGGCGTTGAAGACCTAGACCTTGAAAAACGCGGAACCTATGTAAAGGGCGCAGACTGGGACAAACTTATCTCCGACCCGGAAGTTGTGCTGGTAGATACGCGCAATGATTATGAATTTTTGCTCGGCACGTTTGAAGGCGCGGTCAACCCGAAGACCGAAGATTTCCGCAGCTTCCCGAAATGGGTGGATGAAAATCTGAACCCCGCGAAACACAAAAAAGTGGCGATGTTCTGCACCGGCGGCATACGCTGCGAAAAATCCACCGCGCTGCTGAAGAACAAAGGCTTTGATGAGGTCTATCACCTGGATGGCGGCATTCTCCAATATTTCGAAGACACTGCGAATAAAAACAAAAAATGGAGCGGCAGCTGCTTCGTGTTCGATGACCGCGTTGCGGTAGGCGCTGACCTGCAACCGGTAAAAGTAGCCGTATGCAAACACTGCACCAAGCCACTAGATATAGACCCCGCAACCATCGTCAACCAGAAAGGCGTAAGCTGTGAGATGGTGGGGCTGCCCGCGTGCCACCTTGAGAAGCAGGAAGTTTAAGCGACCTTCAAATCAGTAGCCTTTCGTTAAGACATAAAAAAAAAGCAGCAAAATGACATCCCTAAAAGAAATACAAGAAAAAATAAAAAATTATTTAACAGAAATACCAAGGCACTTCCTTTCTGATATGGGCGTGGAGATAACAAGCGATTTCATAAAAATAGCTCAAAAAGATAATTTAACTTTCTTTGAACTAGACTTCGCATATCTTATGACAACACAAGATACTAAAAAAATCGTAAACACCGGCAAACCAGTTATGTCACCGGTAGATTACCCAAAAATAGCAGGAAGCTTCAAAGCCCTTATGGAAAGCTCAGGCTTTTCCCAGGTTGAACTGTCCAAATCCGTCAGCACTCCTTTTGCCAATGGAGAAATGAAAACAATGGCAGCAGGAAGTTTAGTTAACAATTCTGATACAATGCAAAAATTACAGGGAATACTTTTAATAATGGCAAGAAAGAAGATTGCCGATGCCTTAACCCCTTTTAGCAAGGATATCGTTGAACTTGCAACAAACTTTAAACAGAATATCGGCCTCAGCCTTAATTAACCCTCGCCGCACTACAGCAATTTATTATCGCGCTCCATGCTTTCGATAACATACATTATCAGCGAGTCGGAGATGAAATCGGTTTTTAGTTTTTGGGCGTAGAGGATGACCTCCTGCGAAACGTCAGAGATGGTGGAGGGCTTGGCTGAGCCAAGTTTTTTGCTGAGCAGCACTTTCACCGATTCATAGACCGAGAATTTCGTGGCATCGTTAATTTCAACTTTATGTTCGTAATTGTCATCGGTCTGGTGGGTTTCGAGCAGGTAATCCTCATATGATTCGAACCCGGCGACCTTGGAGAGTTTATCGAGCGAGGCGGTGGAAAGGCGCTTGAATTCAGGCTTGATGAAGAACCGCGTCAGGGTTGAATCTGAGAGGCCGGCGCTTTTGGCCAGGGCGGAGAGCGACAGGCCGGTTTTTTCCCTGAGCTGGTCGATAAAATCTATATGCTTTTTTCTTAATGCCATAAAAATACGCCTTATTTGCATTTTTGCATTGACTTTATGCATTATTGCATGTATTGATAACTATATGAGTATTTTAGCATAGATTGATTTAATTTGCAATAATGCATAAATACCACATTTTAAATATATGCGTTGGGGGCGCAGGTTTTATGCAAATTTTACTAAAAAACTATTTTCCTACACGTGAGATCATAAGAAATCCGCGCAATAAAAAGGATATAGTAAGAATAAGGTATTTAAAAGAAGAGGTTAATGAAAAGACCTTATGGAAGGCGGTAATTTGCCAGGCGATCGATGATGCCACCTCGAACTCCGCAAAAATAATGAACCTGCGCGCCAAGCAACGCGCGCTGAAATGGCTCACCGAGGATAATGAAGATTTCAAGGCCGTGTGCGACCTGGCGGGATATAGCTATAAAGTGGTGAGGAAAAATGTGGCCGACCTGGTTGGCGATGCCAAGAACCTACCAAAATTCCAGACCCGTAAAATGCTAAAAGAACCGGAGCAAATGCAGTTCTCGTTAATGTTTTATTAACCATTTTGTGCTATACTCCTGAAAAAGACTAACACCCTTTTGGCAAGCGATGATAACACGTTTGAACAAAGAGTATCTACCCTATGCAAAATTTAGATAATGCGTTAGAAAAATTAAAGAGCTCTATAGGAAATAGGAGCATAAACCTTTACCTCATAAGGCACGGCCACACATTAAACAAATTAACTGCTCAGGATGCCTCAGATACGCTCACCGAACTGGGAAAAAGGCAATTAGCCAAGTCTGCTGAATTCATTAAAAACAAGAAGTTGAAAAATCCATTGGTGATATTTGCCAATAGTGGAATCGCAACTGAATCAGCAAATATTATCTGCGCCATAACAGGTGCTGAAAAACAGCACAACACTAATCTAAATAGATTTGGCGGGGATGAGCAGGCAATAAAAGATAAGGCCATTACTTCTATAAATGAAATTGCAGAAGTATGCCCTGATAGAAAAGATGTTATTATCGTTGGCCACAGGTCATCGCTTAGATATGTAAAAGCATTTTTAATGGGACAAAAAGATGCTGATTTTTCTAAAAAAGAAGCCAGGGATAAAATTCATGAAGGGAGCGTGGACCTTATTAACATAAAGGCTTTAAATAATGAGATAAAGGCACATAACAAAGGGATAGTTTTTTGCCCAGAGAAAAAATTTCCTCTGTCAAAAAATATTATGATAATGATGATAGGCCATCCTGGCTCGGGGAAATCAACATGGGCTAATAAGTTTGTCGTTGAGCAGAGCCATATTTTTAACCTAATATCCACTGATAACATATTCGATAAAATCGTTCCCGCCCAATACAGGGAGCAGAAAGTGGATGCTTATGATAAATATAAGGATCAGGTTTTTAGTGAATATCACGCCCAAATTGAAACTAGCGTTAAGGAATCGCAAAATGTCATTTTGGATAGGGCTTATGCTAGTGACAACAAGCGCCAATACGCTTTAGATTTTTTTCATCCTGAATATCTGAAAGTCGCAATTCACGTTACCACCGACCAGAACGCATGCTTGAAAAGGGTAAAAAAACGCGAAGACCAAACTGGAAGAAAACTGGATCAAGAGTTTTTCGATAAAGTAGTTAACAACCACGAAGCCCCTTCATTTTCACAGTTTGATATAATCATAAAGGTAAATGAAAAGGGAAAAATAACGTCTGTAGATTCTAAAAGTGAATATAGAAACCACTCCGTAAAAAAGTATTTCGAACAATTTTTACAAAAAACCAAAAGCTAGAAACTACCACTACTGCGTCAGGTCCCTGTCGGTGTTGATGTCGTTATATTTCTTGCCCGATATTGCGATGCGGTAGATCTGCATGTTCTCGGTCACGCGCTGCACATAGTTGTTGGTTTCGGAGAATGGTATCATCTCTATCCAGTCTACCACCTGTTCGAGGGTCATGTCACGCGGGTCGCCATATTCTTTGATCCATTTTTTCACGTTACCCTCACCTGCATTGTAAGATGCGGTGGAGAGAACGTAAGACCCATCGAACAGGCGCAAACGGCTGGCGAGATATTCACTGCCGAGGGTTACGTTATAGCGCGGGTCGCCGGTCAGGCGGTTCTTGTTGAACGGCACGCCGAGTTTCTTGGCAAGCATCTGTGCGGTCGGCGGCATAAGCTGCATTAACCCGCGCGCACCGGCTGGGCTTTTCGCGTCAGTATCGAACTCGCTTTCCTGGCGGATTATCGCAAGTGTATATTCGTCAGGCGGGCTGGTTATTTTTTTGCCCGAGATGGAAACCAGGTTGAACACCGGGTAAAGCGCGTTCATTATCACCTCGCCGGTCTGGCGGTAGATGTCCTTCGAAACATTCAGCGAATAATCATAATGTTTGCGCTCCAGCCCCATCTGCGCGATGAGCACGCGCTCGCCGGAGGTTTTGGCGGCTGCGGCGGCGGCCTTCAAAAATTCCTTACCGAGTTTATTCTCTTTTATCTCAAGCATTATATAAGCCGCTTTGGCGAGCTCGTTGCTGCGGTAATCGATAATGTCTTTCTTGCTCACTGTTGATGGCGTTGGGAATTCAGGCGCGCGCTTGCCGGCCTTCAGTGCACCGAGCTGGCCATAGAATGTGATGGGATATTTTGATGCAACATTATACCATTTCTCAGTGTTAGCGCGGTCGTGCATCTCTTCTGCCGCGCGGCCGAGCCAATAGGTTGCGCGTGCAATGGTGATAGGCGTTTGCGCCACCGCATAGATATTACGGAAGTGGGTAGTGGCGGTTTTAGGGTCGTGCAGGAAACGTAAAGATATCCAGCCGGCATACCATTCAAAATCGGCGATGTGCTCAGCATCTTCCATATCGGTGAAAGAGTGGTTCTTGGCGAGCAGGTAAGCCGCCTTGTAATTTTTCCTGTCCATCAACTTCTTGATGGAATCTTTGCGCACATGCGCAATTTTCTCAGGGTAATCTATATGTGAAGGCAGGCTTTCCACCAGGTCGCTGATGCCGACATCAACATTGCGGTCAACGCGCCATTTTATCCGCTCATAGGTGAGGCCAGGATTGCTTTGCAGCGAACGTGATATCTGGCGCACCAGCATATCGGAATTCGGTTTGTGGTTTATCATCGCCATACGCGCTTCGAAAAGTTTGCGATAGTCGTTCGAAACATATTTCACCAGGCGCGCTGCATCTGAGGTGCGGCGGTCGGTCAGCAGGCGGTCTATACGGCGTTCGATAGCATCCTTGCTTATGATCTCCTGGTATTTCGATAAGAAATCCTGCTCGCTCTCCTTGGTGAAATTGCCTTCTATCCAGGCTTCAGTGAGTAGTTCGGGAACCATGTTCTTATCGAAGCTATAACGCTGGGCGCGGGCTATCAGGGCTTCAGCCAGGCGTTGCTTGCCGTTGGATGTCACCGGTTTTTTGAACCTCACCTGCCCCATAGATGCCGGGGAATTCACCGCGAAATAGCGGATCACCTCATCAGGGTCGGTGCTGTCGTTTATCACGCCTTCAGCGTTGCTCTCGAGAATTTTGCGGTAAGGCCAGTGCGGGTTTTCACGCATGAACTGGGTAACATCTTTGAAATTCAGCGCCGGGGAGCCATAAACGAACTCCTTCCACAGCACGATCTTTTTGATCACCGGGTCTTTCGGGTTGAAACTTTTGATTACGTTAGATTGCCATTTGCGGTTGCGATAATCTTCTATCGCCTTGTTCAGGTTGTTCATTTCCAGGCGCGAAACCGGCCACACATGAATGTTGGCGCTCAACTGCGCATCCGCCGTGGGGCTAAACAAAACAATTGTAAACAGGGCGGTTAATGTGTATAAAATTCTTTTCATAACAATAGTTCTCAGTCCTCAGTCGTCAGTTCTCAGTTATAAATTTCTGAGACTTAATCTGAGAACTGAGGGCTGAGAACTGAGCACTAGTTAATATGTTAAAAGGTTCATATACAGCACTAATAACTCCTTTCAAAGATAAAAATACTGATGAAGTTGATTATGATGCTTTCAGGAAATTAATTGAATTGCAAATTGCCGCAGGTACACACGGTTTGGTTCCATGTGGCACTACCGGTGAATCGCCAACGCTCACAAATGAAGAGCATGATAAAGTTATTGAATATTGCATTAAGGTAACAAAAGGCCGCGCGAAAATTCTTGCGGGCACGGGAAGCAATTCCACCAAGGAAGCCATAGAACGCACGCAACATGCGGAGCACGCCGGGGCAGATGCCGCGCTTATCATGACACCATATTATAACAAGCCGACTCAGGAAGGAATTTTCCAGCATTTCAAAGCCATCCATGATGCCACAAATATCCCTATCGTGATTTACAATATCCCCGGCAGGAGTGTGGTGGATATAAAAGATGAAACCATTGCGCGCATCGCAAAATTGCCCCGGATCATCGGGCTGAAAGATGCCACCGGAGATCTTAAACGCCCGGTAAGTTTGGTAAAATTATTACCCGCCGGTAAAAAATTCTACCAGCTTTCGGGGGATGATGAAACTGCGGTTGAGTTCAATAAACTCGGCGGTGTTGGTTGCATATCGGTCACCAGCAACCTCACGCCAGATGTTTCCTCCAAAGTTCAGGAAGCCTGTTTGAAAGGTGATTTTGAGCTCGCGCAAAAACTCGACAGTAAAATTGCCGAACTCCACAAAATATTATTCATAGAAACTTCCCCCTCCCCGGTAAAATACTGCGCCGAGCTGATGGGCCTATGCAGCGGCAAACTGCGCCTCCCCCTGGTAATGCCAACGGCTGAAACCCAGGAGAAGTTACGCGATGCGCTGGGACGCGCGGGGTTGATATAATATCATAACCCTGGATAACTCGTATAATTTCTAAAATCCTAAATCAATAAACTAAAACTTATACCCCAAGCTCACACCCACAACCGGGTAGAAGTTCATGAAGGTCAGGTCGTTCTTTACGCGCTGTTCTTCATCGCGCAGATTGGCCTGGAAGGTTGGGTCGGAGGCGAGGGTTCCGTTGTTGGAAAGGTGAACCTTGATATCATTATATTTCGCGCCGAGGTCTGCGCTGAAATGCCAGCGGCTTTCAGTGCGGCTGGTATACCCGATGCCGACATATGGCGAAATATTGTTAGTGGTTACATCACCGCGCACCGTGCCTATCTGAGTTGGTGTGTAAACAACACCGCCAATCGTTGCGTTATTGTTGGGCGTGCCGGTAACGGATGAATCTTGGTCACCGAAATAAGCGCCGGCGCTGAGGCGGAAACCGCCGGTAGAAACCGGGAAATAATCAACCAGCGCATCTGCGTTGAACCAGTTGAAATCGAGTTTGTAATCTGTGCTGTCCTTGCTTTTGGTGAAGTTCTCATTGGCCCATTGCGCGCCGCCACGCACACCAAAATGCGGGCTTACCATTTTCTGCACCTCGGCGCCATAACCAACGGTGCTTATCTTCGCATCAACCGCAACGCCATAATCATCGGCCTGGCTCAGGTTTTCAGCATAGGCCGCATTACCGCCCGCGCACAATAAAACTGCCGATGTGGTCAAAAGTTTTTTGAACATAAAACACTCCCTTGGTTACATTAAACCCAGTAAACCGCAGGCTGCCTAAAAAATATATATGGGGCTAGGATGTGGAAAATAAAAATGCTGTAAAGGAGGGAGAGGATGATGACAGGATCATGATCCTGTCATTATCCCCTCAAAACTTATACCCCAACTCTACCCCAACTATCGGGCTGGCGTTGAGGGGGTTGAAATTCTGTTCGATATAATTGGTGCGGGAATCTTCTGCGCGGTGGGTGGCTGACATATTATAATCAGCGCTGTTATTCATTTTTGCACCCACACCGAAGCTGAGGCGGGTGTTCTCATCCAGATTCTGCCGGGCGCCGAAGGTATATTTATCCTTGCTGACATCAATGCCGGTATCGACCACGGCATCCATATCGTTAAGGGTCTTTTCGGTCTGGGAGGCGAGATCTTCGTCTTCGCTGTCATCGGCCATTTTTTTCACCTGTGCAATTTTCACATGGCTGGCCTTCAACTGGTTTTTCATCTGCATGCTCAGCGGAAGCTGGCGGATATCTTCCTGCGCGATGGATAGGGCTGCAAAACCCATGACCACAAAAAGCGGCAAGACAACAATCGAAAATTTAACCGGGCGGGTTATCATGCACTAAATATTCCGTTGGTCTTTCAGTATACACCAAAACATGGGCAAGCTGAACGATAGAGCGCATAAGCCCTATGTGAAAACAGCAAATTTATGGCGGACTGGTGCGGAAAGGTTATATAATACGGGTTTTTATCTTTTACATTGTGCGGTTACTCTGCACAGATACATTCTTCATATTCCTGATACCCGGAAATACCATCTCATCAAGCAGCTTTCTATCCACTGTTATGATATTGCCTTCCGTTTTCACATCCTC
>Ga0206903_10110_pt1 | contig 26927 bp, 20 predicted proteins | sample Alteio_BWOrgHeat_45_FD_152959 | JGI IMG/M metagenome (GOLD analysis project Ga0206903, IMG submission 152959) | Enriched cells from forest soil in Barre Woods Harvard Forest LTER site, Petersham, Massachusetts, United States -... | ecosystem: Environmental > Terrestrial > Soil > Temperate forest >... | reverse complement strand
TGCATTTGTGTAACGCCTTTGCTGTATACAAATACTTTCGCGCCAATGCCATCTATGTTATCGGAATCGCCTTTTAATTTTATAGTTAGATAATTATTGTTGTGTGATGTATCATTTGTTTGGCGCACATCATTCCGCATAATAAATGCATCGCCGTTTATATTGTTAGTAATAATATCAAGGTCGCCGTCATTATCCAAATCTGCATAAGCAGCACCGTTTGAAATAGATGGTTGTGTGAAACCGGTTTGCTGAGAAACATCTTTAAACAAAAACCCATTTTCATTTTTATATAAATAATTATGCAGTTGAACACTGCCTAAAGCAGACAGGTGCTCCATAAAATTTTTGCGCTGCTGCGGATCATTATCGGGTAAGCCGCTCTGTACAGCCGTATTGTGGCGATACTCCAAAAAATCTATATTGGTCGGGTCTCTGCCTAAACCATTTGTTATATGCACATCTTTCCATCCATCATTATCAAGGTCTGCAATTAAAACACTCCAGCTCCAGTCTGTTTCATTAATGCCCGCCATTTGCCCGACCTCACTAAAAAAAGGCTCGCTACGATCATTGATGTTACGCACACCATTGTTTAACTGCAGCATGTTGCGAATGTATTCCGGCTGATAACCTTTTTGCATTTCCAGTTCATGACGCTGCTGGCTTAAAAACGAATACATCATTTTTTTGCGCTCATTGGTTTCAGGCTGCATATCGAGCGTGATAATGTCAGGCATGTCATCATTATTTACATCAGCAGCATCAGTGCCCATGCTCGAATAACTCTGATGCTTTATTGCTGAAGCGATGCAATTACTGAATGTGCCATTCCTGTTATTCAACCACAATATATCATTGCGTATATAATCATTACAAACATAAATATCAGGGTAACCGTCATTGTTTACATCGCTAACTGCCACACCAAGCCCGTTGCCATCTTCAATAATGCCGGCTTGTTTAGATACATCTTTAAATACAGGATGGCTCATGCCTTTTGGTATGCCTTCATTATGAAAAAGTTTATCTCCAGCTATTGCATTGCTGTCAATTTTTACATCTTTAATATCGTTAGGGCGATTATCATTTAATGTATGATTGAGCAGGTACATATCAAGCCTGCCATCTTTATCATAATCAAAAAATACAGCTTGTGTTGAATAGGATGAATCAGCTAAACCATATTCTGCCGCTTCTTCTTTAAAACTAACCTGTCCATTTGAAAGATGTTGATTAATGAACAATAAATTCCTGCGCTTCTCTGCATTTGCTTTGCCTGAAACACAAACATAAATGTCGGGCCAGCCATCATTATTAATATCAACAATACTTACACCGGTGCACCAAACATTGGTTGAAACACCGGCGGCTTTGGTAACATCTTCAAAATGCATATTGCCTTTGTTGATATACAATTTTGAGCTTACCTGGCTACCTGTGAAAAAAATATCCTGCAAACCATCATTATTAAAATCGCCAATGCCAACGCCGCCACCCATATAGGTATATTCATTTACAAACATGTTGGTTGAGTCATCTTCTGTAATGGTGTTTTGAAAATGTATTCCTGTTGAAGAAGATGGCAAAGAAGTAAAATAAAAACCTTGTTTATTTTTGGATGATGTACAGGAAGTGATGACAAGGAATGATAATATGATTATGGTTGCAAATTTCATAAAGAAAGTAAAGTATTACATTGTCCTTATATCATAGAAAAAGTATTTCAATAACATTTTAACATGTTAATTATAAGAAGGCAACGCTCCTTTACATGTTTTTTATTTTTGTGAACAAAGGAGCATCTTTAAAATTATTATACTGGTAATCTCTCGATAAATAATCAAAAATCTTTTCACCGGGTTTAGGAAATATTGAAACATCTAAATATAAAACCCGATTGTTAAAGAACATAAACCAGCAATCTATTTTGTGTTCAATTAATCCAAACTGATCTGTGTCGTTCGCTGCTTTATCTGAATAATAAAAACCTGAATTTGCTTTATCAAGTTCTTGTTTTACTTGTTTGACAGAGTATTTATTAAGTAGAATTTCTAAATAATGATCATAAATTTTCTTATAGGATATAGAGTCATAAAATTCATCAAAATCAACCCATTTAAAAAAGACAAAAGGAGTTAATACATTAATAAAATTATCTGTATCATGCATTCCTTCATAACATCTTGCCCGTGCTAAAGCAAAAGCAAAGTTTGAAGCTAAATGATAAGGATTATCGGGCGTTTTTACAAGGAATCTTGAACTATCATATAAATTGATAAGGCGCAGAGAGCCACTATAATTGCCCTGCTGGTAATAAATATCCGCCAATTGCCAATAAAACTTTAATTGTCGAGAAGTTTCTAATGGACATTGTATTGCCCGCTCCAGGATGTTTTTAACTGAATCTGTTTGATTTTTCTTCTGATAAATTTGAACAAGTGAGTCTATTCTATAAACATTGCAGTTATAATAATCTTCTTCGCCAATTAATTTAACCTGTTGGGAAAACAAGTTATTTTGCATGGTTAATAACAAGATCAACAGGAAATATTTTACGTTATTCAATTTCATGCTAACTATATCGCAAATTCCTGCACTTTAATTTATCATACAAATAAGGGATCACTAATTGTGACCCCTTTTATATTTTTATAGTTGACAAAAAACTATTTTTTATCCGCTACCAAATAAATTACACTGCGGGGCGGCACATTTACTTTAATAGTTCCGCTAAGCGATGCTGAATATGGTTTTATATCAGCATAATTTAAGGGGCCGCCTGTTGGCGTTGCAGGCCCGGTTCCATTTACAAAGACCTGCCCTGAAAAATCGCCATTATCCGTACCACCGGTAAGTACGTACCAATAATATTTGCTTCCTGCGGGGAAATGCTGAAAGTCAACAGATACAATATGGCTAAGCGTACCTGAATTAACAATTACCGTTCCTGCCTGGCCTGATGAGAAAGTAGATGAATAAGTGGTGATATCCGCATTGCCGGCGCGAAGCGTATCATACACCATCCTGTCTCCAAAAAATTTATAAAAATAATATTGATAGAAAAATGCAGGGCGGGGATTCCATATCGGTGCATCAGGTTCATCTCCAATATTAAATAAACCCTGGTCGTCGCCATTATCATAGCCATTGGAAAGATCCCAGCGGCTGGCCTCACCAAAACCATTTTTTATAAGTGCGCCCAACGTTTTAGCTACATGCATGCCCGCGATAAACGATGTATTTTGTTTTGAACCTGTTGCCCTTATATTCCATTCTGTCATAGCTACGGGCTTCATGGTTACGCCTGCTGCAGAAATTTGTTGTTCCACATAGTCCATGGCCCGTTCTGGTTCTGCGGTGGCAGTGGCCAGAATATCTGCTGCAGAAGTGTTGGCATTGTAAGGCGTAAAATAATCATGCACTATATAAAAATCAGGTGTATTGCCTGCATTTTGAAAAACGCCCTGGTTCCATGTTTGTTCAGAGGTTGGGTCGCCTGATGCAGTTGGTCGCTCATACAAAATTGCACCAATATAAACAGTTGCACCAACCTCCTGTGCAGCAGCTTTCATTGAATCAGCGAATACTTTAAAATGCTGGCCATACAGTGCGCCTGTTATGAATTCGGGCTGGCCATCTTTATTTTGGCTCAGATCAATTCTGTACCCGGCTTCCCAGTTACCAAAATTCTCATTGCCGATTTCCCAATACTTTATTCTTCCGTTATCATGACGAACCAGGTCTGCTGCGAGATGTGCAGCCGCAGCAACAGGATCTGCACTGGTTCCATAGCGTGCATAACCATAGTTTATGGTAAATATCCCTGTGCTGTGTGTTTGGGAAAGAAGATTATAATAATTATCAAGTGAAAACGTCCACGAAGCGGTATTGCCACCATACCAATAATCCGCAGCGCTTGTTGAGCCATCTGCATTAACCAAAGTAGCTGGAGCACTTGCGGGTGCAGGTGCGGCATCTGTACCATTCCAGAAATAAACATCGCTTACGCTACCCGCAGGCGCCCGTATAATGTTTGGAGAAAGATCCGTAATATATTTCATCAGATCGGGTTGCGTTACTACCTGTCCTGACCAAAGATTTGAGTTATTGCCATAGAGCAGTGGCGATACCTTCACCAATACTTTATTTACATCAATGGTTAAAGAATCTGTAGTTGTGCCTGTTGCGGCAGTACCATCAACTGTGCCGGGTGTTGTGAAGGTTTTTGCCTGCCAGCTATTACCAAAAAATCCAATAGTAGCCGCTGTTTGCGGGTCAGAGGGATTATAATTGGAATCAGTGATAACAGGGTAACCACCACCAAGATTATTATTACCACCACCATTATCTGATATATCTTTTTTGCAGGCAAAAAACAGGAAAAACAATGTTAAAGAAAACGCTACAGCAATAAATTTCTTCAATGTTTTATTCATATGGACATTTATTTCACTTTTACAATGCGCACATTGTCAATGGCCACGTTGATGCTTTTTGCAGGTACAGCTGCATTTAAATCGTTTGCTATTAAAAATCCCACTCCGGTAGTTGGATAATCTGAAAATTTCGATGCAGGTGAGCCGGCTGTACTCCAGGATGTTTGCCAGTACTGGTTGCCTGATATAAATTCAGTAAGCGGTATAGTAACCGTAACCCAGCCTGATGGCTGAAATACTTTATTCGGGTCATCTTCCCATGGAGCATACCTGGCAGTGTAACTTGACCATCCATACCAATCACCAACTGCAATCCATATTTGCCCGGCACTCCACGGGCTGGCAACATAAATTTCAAATTTCATGGCATAATCAGCAATGGATGTGCCTGTATTGGGAACCCAGGGCACATCGTTTAACTGGAGCAAACCTGGATTTCCCTGTGATGTTGGACCGGCATTGGCGGCCATGGGACTGGATTGCAATAAAACGGCTGTACCGCTGGTGGCGCCAGGGTAAGCTTCGCTGGCTGTAGGTGCATCTGCATAACCGCCGGTCCACCCTACAAACGAAGTGTTATCTCCTGCCCATTGCTGGTCAAATGATGATAAATAACCCGGAGACGGGTGTGTAATATAAGATGCATATAACTGGGGTGCTGTGGCCAAACCTAAAACGCCCTGTACACGCAATGAATCAGTTGTTGTAATGCCGGAAGGTACTGTTACAGAAAGGTCATTTACATCTTTTATCTGGATGTTTGATCCTTCCAGGCCTCCGGGAAAAATAACCTTATCAATACCAATAAAATTGGTTCCGGTTATTGTAATGCTTGTACCACCCGCGCCATTTTCATTCGATACAGAAGTGATGTTCATTGGTGGCGGATAAGAATATGCTGCTGTTCCATAAGTGCAATAAACACGTATGGAATCAGTATAAGGAGTTCCGGGTGGAATTTCTGCACTTATTTGTTTATAATCTTTACTTACTTCATAGGACAAGGCAGTATCAGTGCCGCCATTGATAGGGAATGTTATTTTTTTCAATCCCTCGAAATTGGCTCCATTGATATATACTACCGACCCTGAGTTGTCGAATGAAAGTGAATAGATTTGGGGCGGCGGCAGGTAAAGACTAAAAGCATAGGAGGTTTCACCATGATCTGTTACTATCCTGATGATATCTTTTACATTCGGATTTGTGGCGCTTGTTTGAGCAGTAGATGGAATTGTAATGATAATGTTGGTATTGGTAACATAAGAAGGATTAAAGTATGCTGATGTATCATCAAAATACACAGCCTGCAAGCCATTGAAATTATTACCTTCTATCACTATCAAAGTTCCTGGCACAGCTTCGGTAAAGAGACTGTCGCGTTTTGTTGTGTCTATACTTCTTACCCCGGTAACTACCGGTTGTCCTCCGCCACTGCCCGAATCTTTTTTACAGGCAAATGGAGCTAAAGCAACAATAGTAATCGCTATAATTAATAATTTTTTCATAATGCAATGGGATTGATATTCTAATATTTTAATTTACTAAAATCAAAAGGTACAGGCGCCAGCGCCAGAGATGGCGTTACCAATAATTCTGATTCCGGGTAGGGAACATCTGCTGTTTGCGGGGTAATGGGATAATTTACTACTCCAGGCGTTACATTATCATCGCCGAAAAATGTAATGAAAGGATTACCATTATTATAAGAGATATTATAATTACCCCTGTTTTGTGTACTGAAGTATTGCAACGCTCTCGTTGGATCAAAATAATACCATTGCTTCCAATCGTACCATTCATTTCCTTCAAATGCAAATTCTATTTTCTTTTCAAGGAAGATATCATCATACGTAATGGAAGTTTTTGGCGCTACACCGGCACGTGTTCTTACAGCATTGAAGTATTGTAATGCGTCAGGGTCAGAAGTTGAAGCATTATTACCCAATATGGCATTTGCATATACCAGGTAAACTTCTGCAAGGCGAAACATATAGGTATTAAGATTTACATTTTGCTGACCGCCAAAGCCTCCGTTATCCGCAGGCGATCCCACTACATATTTCTTTGGATAAGCCTTGTCAGTACCTCCGTTGCCTTTTTGACCGGGAATATAAATTTTACCATTATTGAATAAATTAGAATCTACAATCCATCCACCATCAGCTTTATCAATATCGGGATAATAATCATTAGGCATGAAGAAGGTAGCTTTTCTGCGAATAGAGTCGGCTTTATTCGCCGGGTCAAGATAATACTGCAATAAGCTTGCTGATGCGCCAAAAGAACTACCCCAGCCATCCCCGGTTTGCGTAATTTTTGAGTCGTAAGCCATGTTTGCCTGTATATGATTTTGTACAAACCATGACCCTGTAGGAACCCATAATAAGGAGAATAAACTTTCTGCAGGTACATTGCTGCCGCTGAAGTTTTTGCTTACAAACAGGTCGTAATAACTGGGCATTAAAGTAAGCCCGCTGTTATGACAAACATCGCCCGCATAGAATTTTGCACTGTCCAGGTCTGTTTGATCACGTTGACCGCCGCTTTGCCCTAAGCCAGCCCTTACAAGATAAGCTCTTGCCAGCATACCTTCAGCACTCCACCTGGTAATGCGTGCCGGCTGCAATGGCGCAGCGCCTAAATTATCTTTAGCCCAGGTTAAATCTGAAATAATAAACTTCCATACGTCTTCAATATTATTTCTTCGAATATTCGTATCACTAATCTGGGTTATGTTATCATAAATAATGGGTACGGCACCCCAGTTTAAAACAAGATAATAATAGGCGGCAGCCCGCATAAACCTGCATTCTGCCAATCCTGAATTCTTTGCTGTTTCTGTTGCCCCGGTCTTTGCATTCTGAATGTTATAAGCTACTACATTTGCATTTGCAATTTCAGACCACAATGCACCATAAGTGGACTGGAGTGATCCGCTCTCATCTGTTGCTGAAACAGAAAAATTGACGTAAGCGCCCCTGTTATTGTAATTATCCCAGACGAGGTTACCCCCTAATACATCACCAAAAGCATTCATAGGCGTACCATTGTAAGGGCCCCACGAAGCATTATATAAAGGGCCTGTACCTAATAATATGTCATTATCAGTCGCGTAAAACGTACCTGCAGTTGGCGCTGATTGTGGCGGACGGTTTAGATAATCCTTGCTGCAGCTTTGCATAAAGCATATAGCCAGCAGCGATATTATTGTTATTGTATTCTTATTCATAAAATATTTTTTTCACATTATTTTTAAAAGCCTAAAGTAAGGCTAAATGTATATGATCTTGTAGCCGGATATCTGCCTTCATCCATACCAGCTATATTGGTTACACCTTTATAGTTGTACATGCCAACTTCAGGATCATAACCGGTGTATTTGGTTACGGTAAATACGTTCTGTACCTGCGCGGTTAATTGAACTCCCTGGAATACATGGCTTTGCGAAAGAAATTTGGCTGGCACATTATAACTCAGGCGTATATTTTTCAGTTTAAAATAAGACCCATCCTCAACATACCATTGATCAATTCTTACATTACCGTTTGGATCTGTAGCAGTAGGCCGATAAATTTGACCGCCGGGATTGGTTAACGCTACGGTAAGCGCATCCGCAGGGTTTAAACTGCTGGGTACTGCGAAATTTGCTACTGATTTATAATGATTATTATAAGGCCCACTTAACGGCATTTCGTTTTGATAACGCGTAAGGTTCAGCAAATCATTACCTTCAACACCCGCGAAAAACAGGTTCAAATCAAAGCCTTTATAGCTGAATGATGTATTAAGATTATAGGTAAATTTTGGCCAGGGATTTCCGATGATGGTTCTGTCATTATTATCAATAATACCATCAGGTTTACCATTCGGGCCACTGATGTCTTTAAATTTTACATCACCTACCCATGTACCCTGAGTTGGATCGACTGTTAATACTCCATTTGAAGTTTGAATGGCGTGCCCGGCAATATCTTTATAATTTTGAAAAAGTCCTTCAGCGATATAGCCCGTTATCATTCCCAATGGCTGCCCGACAGTAGTAAGAAATTCCGCCTGGCTGTTGTTGGTTGAAGAATAGTACTGTGTAAGTATTGGAGAAACCAATTTGGTAACTTTATTTCTATCTACGGAAAAATTACCGCTGGTTTTCCACTGAAAGTTCTTTGTAGAGATATCTACCGTATTCACGGTAATGCCAAAACCTTTGTTTTGCATGCCGCCATAATTCTCGGTTGGCCAGCTTAAAAGTCCTCCATAACCACCGCTGAGGTTACCTCCTAATGCCTGCGGCCCTGAAGCAATAAGTATGAGGTTAGAAATATTTTTTATATACGCATCTGCAATTACTTCAACCCTGTTGTTGAACATGGTCAGATCTAAACCAATTCCTGTAGATTTATCCTGCTCCCATTTCAAATCAGGATTGGGAAAGTTTGCAGGCAGAAAACCACCGCCCCAGACAGTGGGCGCAGCATACAGGTTGGAATAAATAGCACTTCCGTTATTTCCTGTATTGCCGGATACACCCCATTCCCCGCGCAATTTTAATTCATTGATAAATTTGAGGCTTTTCATAAAGCTTTCTTCTGAAATTTTCCATGCTGCAGATATAGCCGGGAAAGTAGCAAAGCGGTTGTTAGCACCAAAATTTGAACTCCCGTCTCTTCTAACCACAAACTGTAAAATGTACCTGTTATTATATGCATAATTCAACCTGCCAAAGTAAGACTCGGTAGCACCGTCTCCTTTATAACTTGTTCCCGGAGGAGAAAGTGGATCGGCAACACTTAATTCCTCTACCGAAGTTGTAGAATATCTTACACCAGATGCAGATAAACCTTCATAAGCATAATATGTTGCTTCATGGCCAATCATTGCTGTTACATTGTGCCTTTGTTTAACAAAGTCATATTGAATTCTTGTATTCAACGAAGTCCAGTAATTGTTATTGCTCCCGCGGCTGCCTGATGTTGCATTGCCTTGATAAGCGCCTAAAGAATAATACGGATTAAAAGTATAGTTATTAGTAAAAGTATAATTACCGTTTACTTCAGTATGCCAAACAAGGCCTTTTATCGGAGTTATATCTAAATATAAATTTCCAATGCCTCCAAAAGATTTATTGTAATTGTTGTTTATCTCAGCTAAAGCCACAGGGTTAGTTTGGGCATATTGAGCCTGTGCCGCTTCAGGACCGCCGTAAGAACCATCAGGATTTTTAACCGGTATAGTAGGGTTTTGGATAATTGCAATATTTATAAGGTTACCATTTGTAGTGTTTACCTGCTCATTTGTTACAAAAACACTCAGGCTGGTTCCGAATTTCAACCAATTTGTGGCCTGGTTATCGAGATTAAGCCTGATAGAACCTCTTTTAAAGCCTGAGCCAAGCGCTACACCATCCTGGTTAAGGTAATCTCCCGAAAAATAAAACGTGCTTTTATCAGTACCTCCACTAATACCTAAAGAATACTTTTGCATGTTCGTATTATGGAACAAAGCATTCTGCCAGTTTGTTCCTTCACCGAGAATGCTTGGATCTCCTATTTCGGGCGGCTGAACGCCTACAAGGCCCAATGCCTGTAACTTTTGAATATATAAAGCGTATTCCTGTAAATTCATAACGGGCAGTTCGGCAGGTCTTTCCTGAATGGAATACAAACCACTTGCACTCACCTTTGTTTGCCCGGCTTTGCCATGTTTGGTAGTTATCATAATAACTCCATTTGCGCCGGCAGCGCCGTAGATTGACGTTGCGGCAGAGCCTTCCAAAACACTAATGTTTTCTATATCATCAGGATTAATACCGGATAGTGCATTTGCGAAGCCTGCCGGCTGGTTGTACGCACCGCCTGTTGGTGCGTCGGGCCTTATCTGCACACCGTCAATTACGTACAGAGGCTGGTAATTTCCGGTTATAGTACTTACACCTCTTATTATTACAGAAGCGGCAGCACCAGGTTGCCCGCTTGTTTGTGAAACATATAAGTTGGCGGCTTTTCCCTGCAATGCCTCATCAAGTGTAACATTTACGGTTCTGTTAAGTTCTGCACCTGATATTGTGCCAACAGCGCTGCTTAAATCAGACTTTTTTGTTTTTCCATATCCTACTACTACAACATCCTGAAGCTTACTAAAATCTTCGCTCAGATTTACAGTAAGCTGATCAGATTTATCATCAATTTTTATTTCCTTCGTTGCGTATCCTACAAATGATATTTGCAGCACTTCGCCCGGTTTTGTTATGATACTGAAATTTCCACCCTCATCAGTGGCTGTTACGTTTTTTGTACCTTTTACCATTATAGTAGCACCATTGACGGGTGTTGACGCGGCGCCGGAAGTAACTTTACCTGTTACAACGTGGGGATTGGAATTTTGCGCATGTAACAAATGTACACCCAACACTAAAAACAAGAGCGCCAGAAGAAAGGCCTTCAGTTTTCCTGAAACTACAGTTGAACTCATACTAAAGCAATTGTGGTTATTAAATAATTAAACAAACAACAATAATTATATGAAAATTGACAAGGAAGTACAGCTATCGCAATCTTTCTATATTCACCGGCAATCAATTCTCAAAACAATATTTTACAAAAGACAATAAAAATTAAATAGTTGACATAAAAAAGCGGGGTTAATTTGTTTATGTGTAGGTATTCAAATGTTAACCGACACCCCGTAACTTCATATTAACAAATAATACCCTTCTATATTGAAATGCATAACATTATGGTTTTTAAAAAGTAATCTCTTCATCTTTAATGACAGTATTTTTTAAATTATTTTCTTTTACTGAAAGTTTCGCTTTTATCATAACCTGGTAAGCTGAAGGAAGTATATTAAATTCTGATTTAAAAAATTTAGAAAAATATTTCGGGTTATTAAACCCAACACGGTAAGCTACTTCAGCCACAGTTAAATTGTTCTCCAACAATTGAGCAGCTCTTTTTAAGCGAAATGAACGAATAAATTCCAATGGCGTTTCACCAGTAAGCGCAAGCAGCTTTTTATAAACTGCCACCCGGCTCATAAATAATTCCCGGCTAAGTTCTTCAACGGAAAAATTAGCATTTGCAATTTCTTTTTCTAATATGGAAAGTACGCGCTGTACAAAATTTTCTTCACGCGCTTCAACAGGTATAGCAGCAGGAATAACAGTTACCTGTTTTTGATAAGTTCGTTTTATCATTTCCTGGTGCGTTAGCAGGTTATTAATTTTTGAAACCAGCACTTCAAAATTGAACGGCTTTGTAATATAGTCTGAGGCGCCTGTGGACAGTCCAAGCAATTGTTGCTCTTCTTCAGTTGCGGCAGTAAGTAAAATCACTGGTACGAAAGAAGTACGTTTATCGCCCTTTATTTTGCGGCATAAATCAATGCCATTCATTTCAGCCATATTTATGTCTGAAATAATAAGATCAGGATGTATAGAAAGCGCTTTTTGCCAACCTGCCTTTCCATTCACTGCTTCTGAAATATTAAAAAAACGACTGAGGTTTTCTTTTAGATAAGACCGGAGATCCTCATTATCTTCCACAATTAATATAGCAGGTTTACGGGAACCATTGTAAAGATTTTTATCTGCTGATAGTGCATTATCCAATCCGCATACAGATAGCGATTCTTCCAAAACCTCTGTTTCATCCTGTAAACCAATACCGGTAATAACAGGAACAGGCTGGCTAATCATTTCAATTTGCTGCAAAGGCAAAGAAACAGTAAAACAACTGCCTTTTCCTAATTCGCTTTCTACAGTAATATTTCCATTGTGCAGTTTTACAAATTCTTCTGTAATAGAAAGCCCAATACCACTACCCTGGTTCAGCATGTTAGCGGGTATATCGCTTTGAACAAAATGGCAAAATATTTTTTCATGCATATGCTTGCTTATGCCAATGCCATTATCACATACTTTAATATGAAGCATTGTGTAATCTTTTGTGTTACAGGCACTTAAACTAACACTTACGGAACCATAATCAGGAGTAAACTTAAAAGCATTGGACAGCAGGTTCAATAAAACGCGTTCTATTTTATCCTGATCGAAAGATGTGTATAGTTTTTTTTCTGAAGCGTTAAAGGTGAATGCAATGTGTTTTTTCCCGGCTATATCAATAAATGAGTCGGCAACATCTTTTATAAACCCGATTATATCTCCTTCTGAGGTATGCAGCTTAAGCTCACTTTTTTCCATTTGCCTGAAATCGAGCAACTGGTTAACCAAATTGAGTAATCGTCGTGCATTGCGTTGCACCATTTGCAACTGGCGCTTTTGCGTAGTTTCTACTGTATTCCTCACGATTTTGTCCATAGGGGTTAATATCAACGAAAGCGGTGTTCTGAATTCATGACTAATGTTGGTGAAAAATTTAATCTTCATCATATCGAGTTCGTGGATACGCTGCGCTTCTTTGCGCTCATGCTCCAATGCAAAACGGGCACGGGCTCTTTTTACAATCACCCTCCGGCAAAAATAAAGTGCGGCAACAAACAGTATTATGTAAACGATATAGGCGAAATACGTTTTCCAGAATGGCGGTAAAATTTCAATATTCAAACTAACAGATTCCCTGCTCCATACGCCATTCTCATCAATCGTTCTTACTTTAAAAACATAATTACCGGGATCTAAGTTGGTATAAGTAGCCTTGCGGGTTTTATCATCAGCAATAAACCATTCGTTGTTGAAGCCTTGTAAAGTGTAAGCATAATGCAGCTTTGATTTATTGAAAAAATTCAACGCAGCAAATTCAATCGAAAAAATATTTTCATTGTATTTGAGTGAAATACTTTTTGTTTCGGATATTGATTGGGGAAGAATAATATGATTATTGAAATATTCGCCTGCTCTTACACTTTTATTGAACATCTGTAAATCAGTAAGCACCAACTGTGGCTTAAAAACGGCGTTATTGATCTGCTGAGGCTTAAACATGTTAAAACCATTGGCGCCGCCAAAAAACAAAGTTCCATCTTTTGCCGCCAAAGCTGAATACTCATTAAATTCAGCATCCTGCAAACCATCCGCCTCATTATAATTCCTAAACTTAAAATTTAGTTTGCCGGTACGGTTATCCTCATTCACAATTATATTAGTAAGGCCGTTTGAGGTGCCTGCCCAGATATTATGCTCTGCATCCTCAACAACAGATACAATAATATTATCTGCCAGGCCATCTTCTTTTCGAAGGGTTGTAAATGTTTGTTTTTCAGGATTGAAATAGTCAAGCCCTTCCCGCGTGGCTACCCAAATTATACCACGGCTGTCCTGTAAAAGGGCAATTGTGTTATCATCACTTAAACTCGTCAATGGTTTTGCTTTATCATGCACATAATGTATAATATTACCGGTTGCTTTCTTTACCACATCTACACCTGTAGAAGTAGCAATCCATATATCTCCGTTACCGGCCTGAATACTATGGCATACATAAGTTGACTGAACATATGTAGTCCACGATGGCTTGTAATGCACAAATTTTTTGGTAGCCAAATCCATTATATCAAGCCCCGATGAAAAAGTACCTATCCATAAACGATGGCTTGAATCTTCCATAACAGACCATATAGCATTGTCCGCAATAGTTGATGTATCGGTATTACTATGCTTATAATGTGTAAATGTTTTTCCGTTAAAATTGTCGAGCCCGCTAAAATATGTGCCTATCCAAAGCGTTTTGTTGTGATCAATGCAAAGGCTTACAATAACATCGTTACACAAACTGTTGGGGTTTGAAGGATCATGTTTATATTGAGTATATTTACCTGTAGCCCTGTTAAAATACAATAAGCCGGCGCCGTTGGTGCCAATCCAGATATTACCATCAGCATCTTCTGCAAACCTGTTTACATCATTGAACGGTAAGCTTGCGGCATCTGAAGGCTGATTATGAAATAGTGGAAATTTGATCATGTTTTTATAGTAGTAGCAAATTCCTTTTTTGAAAGTGCCTATCCATACTACTCCTGAATTATCAACGAATAACACATCAATACTGTTTTGCGACAAGCTGTAATTATCGTCCTGCCGGTTTTGCAGATAACTGAATGTAAAAGTTTTTTTATTCAACATGTTTACTCCGCCATGGTCGGTAGCTATCCATATCAGGCCATTTTCGTCCTGAACAATATTTCTTATCATTTCATTATTCAGGCTCTTGTTATTGCTGCCTTTTTTGATATGCAATATTTTATCGCCTGAAAGATCATAATAAAAAATACCGGTAGTAACACCAGGAGTGTAAATCCATAAGTCGTTATCAGCATCTGCATATATTGCGTAATTAAACATCTGCCCTGCAGTTAACGATTGTAACTTTGTTGTAGAAAAAATTATTCTGCCGGTCTGCGCATCTAATTTTTTAATCAGGCTGTTACTTTTTACAACCCAAACTTCATTGTTCCCTGTTAATGCGAAACCTGTTGTTTTATTCTTTGCAGTACCATCATCGTCATCAAACCGAAACGATAACTTTTTAACGGGATCATATTTATACAAACCAGCCGAGGCAGTGAGAAACCAGAAATTGCCCTTCTTATCTTTTTTCAGGTCAAGTATACTACTATCGGGAATACCATATGAATGCATTATTTTCTCAGAGCAATGATTGAAAGTTTCAGTAAGCAGATTATATATTTCCAGTTTACTTTTTGTATTGATCCAGATCGTATGTCCGGGTCCTTCAAATAACCGGCTTATTTCATCATCTGCTATTGAAGAAGTGTCGCGCAAATCATGCTTAAAAGCTTTAAATGAATACCCATCAAAACGATTTAAACCAGAGCGGGTTCCAAACCACATAAACCCAAGCTCATCTTTAAATATACAATTCACTTCATTATTTGAAAGCCCGTTGTTAATATTAAGTCTTAAAAAATGGTACTGCGCAGGCTGGCTGAATGGAGATGAAAAAAATAATAACAGGCACAATATGGTAAAAGCAATACGCATGTGGCTTACAAATTTATCGGTAACCGTCTCATTACCGGGCAGAATTAAAAAATGGTTTACAGTTTGATTAAAATATATACCTGTTATGCGCTTCTATTATAAAGCTTTATTCTTATAATTTCTATTGAACTATTGTGTTGTGACAGTCTATTGATCATCAAAAAAACAAATTAAGTTAAATAAAAACGTAAAATATTTTATATTCTTTATTTATGAAAAAAGCATGTTTCAACAAAAGTATTTACTCAACCGTATCAATGTATAATACTTTTTTATCCATTTTTATGTTTTTATTTTAACTTATATATAGATTGCATACCATTTACCATTGTAAACTACTTGCATAATTATTTATCGTATGTAGTATTTTTTTATCATTAAATTGTATTTAATTCGTACTATAAATTATTATTTCGATGCCCGCCGATTTATTACGAGAAATAATTCCGCTTACAAAAAATGATTGCTTTACCATTTTTTCCCGTACAAAGGAAAAGTTTGATTTTCCATTGCATTATCATGAGGAATTTGAACTGAATTTCATTCAGAATGCAAAGAATGCACAACGCATCATTGGCGATCATATTGAGCTAATCGATGATCTCGAACTGGTTTTGGTTGGGGCCAACCTGCAGCATGGCTGGTTCAATCACAAATGTAAAAGCAAAGAAATAAAAGAGATCACCATCCAGTTTCACCGGGATCTTTTTGATGAAAAATTTTTGAGCCGTAACCAAATGCATTTTATAAAAAACCTGCTCGAGAAATCTTCACGCGGCGTTTTATTTTCTAGATAAACCATTGTAACCATCATGCCGAGGCTTGTTGTGCTTACAAAAAAACAGGGCTTTGATTCCGTGCTTGAGCTATTGTCTTTATTGCATGACCTTTCAGCTTCACGCAACATGCGCATTTTATCGGACATGTCATTTGGTATCGCCGATAGCTTTTCTTATGGCAGCAGGCGCATAGAGAAAGTAATGGAATATATCAATCACAACTTTTCGAAGAATATAAGCTTAACTGAAGCCTCACGCATTGCATCCATGACAGATATTTCTTTCAGCCGCTTTTTTAAAGCAAGAACCGGGAGAACATTTATTGATACGGTGAATGAAATAAGATTAGGCCAGGCTTCGCGCATGTTGATAGATACAACGCATAACATAACGGAAGTGGGCTATAAATGCGGCTTTAATAATATATCAAACTTCAACCGCATATTCAGAAAGAAAAAAAATTGTACGCCAAAAGAATTCAGAGATGCTTATAATTCTTATGGAACAAGGGCATTTATTTAGCCTAAGGCCTGTAGTGTTACATCGGTTGCCTACCTGCTAAACCAACCTGTCGGGTTCCTGAACCTGACAGGTTAAACAAGAAAATATTTAGTACCCATATTGAGAAAATAAACTTATAACCTGTGTTGATTGGCTATTACCATTCTGGCTTAAAAGATTAACTCTATAATCCTGTAATGAAGTTATGCTTGAAGTAAAGGCATTAAAAAAATGCCTTTACTTGTATAACCTAAGAGCTAAATTAACAACTAATAAACCTTAAAGCAATACAAATGCGTTCGTTCATAATCGCTTATAACGTATCCAGGACGACTATTCTGATAATAATATAAATGATTGTTTTGGTTAGAATTGTCTATTTCAAAAGCTGCCAATTCACAGCCATGATTCTTACGTACCGCAGCTCCATCGCCTAATGAAATACCGTAAATGCCTTTTTCTTTTGGTATAAAAGCAACCTTTAAGAGAAAGCTGTCATTTCTTTCTTCAAAATTTACACTTTTATTTTCATCGGGCAAATTATCGTTTCCAACTGCTGAACCATCAACTATAATGGTATTAAATGAATTAAACGCGCCAATATTACCGGATGCGACATTTGCGCTATCAGTTAAATTAGAAGCAACAATGTTTAATCCTAACTTGCTGCCACTGTAGCTAATATCATTTCCAGAGTTTGCATCTTTAAAGATAACGGAATGCTGAGCGATTACCCACAGCGTATCCCCAATTTTAATACTGTCCACTTCGGGGAAAAATTGTTCTGCCATACTAAAATTGTATGAGACTTGCTCGCAGGTTTTTCCGCAACCTAAAAATCCCAATACAATATAACTAACACCGGAGGCTAAAATAAGAATTTTTATCATTAATAATGATATTGATTAAATAAAGCTGTTACCTGCGTTGATTGATTGTTACCGTTCTGACTTAATAAATTTGCTCTGTAATTTTGCAATGTTGTTATGCTTGAACTAAATGCGGTGAACATTTGTTGAGTTACTTATTAATAAACTTTAAAGCAGTATAAATGGGTTCGTTCATATTCACTTATCTCTTGGTTAGGATAAAGATTTTGATAAAGATATAAATGCTGGTCTGTTTGCTGAAAAGTTATACTGAAAGATGCTTTTGTACATTTATCATCCTTCCTGTAAACGTTTATAGCATCACTAATTGACAAGGCGTATAAGCCAGTTTGATGAGCTATAACTGCTATTTTAAAATTATAATATCCATTCGCTTCATCGTACAAGTAATTATTGGCATATTGATTACTTGTATAATAAGAACCTTCTTTAATAGCAAAATCAAAGTCGCTCAACCCATACGTGGGATTGGGATTACTGGTAGAATTTTCATTAAATAACAACATTGATATAGCTATCCCCATATTTTCAGCATTGGCATAATCAACAGTCTTGCCCGTAGTAGAATCTTTTACCGTAGTCGGCGTACTTGCTTCAAGCCATAGTGTATCGCCAACTTGTATACTGTCTTTATCTGGGTAAACTTTAGCAGAGTCGCTATTAAATGAATAAATATTATCAGAGCAATTCCTACCAACTTTTCCGCATTTGCTAAAACTGAAAAGTGATAAAAAAAGCGATAATGATATTAATGTTTTAGAAGTCATATTTATAATGTCAGAATACTGATGCTTTTTACTAATAATGATACTGCGCAAATAAAGATGTTACTTGTGTTGACTGGTTATTCCCATTCTGGGTTAAGAGGTTAGCCCTATAATTTTGTAACGTCGTTATACTTGAATTGAAAGCATTAAACATTAGCTAGCAGATAATTTATAGCTTTATCAATATAAATGCGTTCGTTCGTAATAGCTCATTTTGCAATCCGGCCGATTATTTAATAGTATAAATGCTGGTCTGCATTCGTAAAACAGGAAATTTGTCTTAATAAACTTTAAAATAATAAACGTGTTTTTGACCATTACTGTCCAGTAATAAATCAGGCCTCCACTTATTCAGCAAATAAACATGCTGATTAGTTTGTTCAAAGCTGATAGCGAAATTTGCCTTAGTGCATTTATCATCTTTTCTGTAAACATTCGCAGCATCTCCTATTGTAATTACGTATCTACCGGTATCTTTAGGAACAATGGAAAGTTTGAAATTATAATCGCCATTTTTTTCAACAAACGTGACCTCTATCTCACTTGTTGGGTCTATAGAGCCGACTTTAAGCCCACTTAATATATCCAGGTAAAAATTATTTATTGCTCCAGCTGTACTATCTGCATTAAATCTTAGAATTGTTACAACATTTCCTAAGTTTGCTGTACCACTATAATCAATAGTTTGTCCGGTTTGCAAATCAGTAACCGTGGAAGATGCCAATACCTGTAAGAACAACGTATCACCTATCCTTACACTATCTTTGTCAGGATTTATTGTTTCAGGTATTTTAAAATTATACACCGTATTTGCACAACCTAAAATCTCTTTGGTACAGGTACATTTACTAAATATTGTTAGTATTCCAATAGCTAAACTTATAGGTAAAAGATAACTTTTCTTAATATCCATACTGAGCAAATAAGTTAGGTACAAAAGTAGACGTTGAATTTGTTGTGGTTTGTAATAACCTTACCCTATAGTCTTGCATATTGTAAATGGTTGATTGAAATGCATTAAACATTTGTTGATTTGTATAGTTTGAAACATTGTCATTTACGGGCCCACAAGTTGCGGTTTGTTCATTTGTTGCATCCCTCAAATCCTCATATAAGCCTTTTGGTATCCACTTAAAAGGATCATAGGTATAGTTTGATAACGACGGTTGTTCTTTAATCTATGCCCATCCGATATTTACCTTACGTAAAAATAATAATCTGCTCCGGTTGGTGAAACTCCGGATCCGCCCGGATAAAGATAATAATGTTGATTAGTCTCAATCAACTTTGTGTAAAAATCTGCCTTTGGGCATGGATCGTCATTTCTGTAAACTCCGGTAAAATTTCCTAAATTAAAACTAAACGTACCACTACTTTTAGGAACTATAGCTAATTTAAAATGATATCGGTTATTATTATCTATTATTAAATAATTTTTAATTAAGCTTGGATTTCTTGAAGTTTCCTCTATACCGGATATTAAAACAAAATTAAAACTATCTACAGCACCTTCTAATTCTATAGGTGATGAATTTACTAATTTATCAAAACCCATGTCAGTTCCTAAATTATTTGCATTGCTAAAATCTACTTGCTCATTAGTTTTTTGATCAGTAAAAGTGTCCGATGAATTTATTTCTATCCAGATAGTGTCACCGATAGTCACCGTATCATTATCCGGATAAACACGCGCATCTATTTCAAAAGAATAAGTACTATTTGCGCAACCTAATCCAATTTTATTGCAGGTCATAAATACAGATGAACCGGATATCAGCAGCAGCAATCCTATAAAAGAATATTTAGTAGCCATATTGAGAAAATAAACTTATAACCTGTGTTGATTGATTGTTGTTATTTTGAGACAATAAATTTGATTTATAGCCTTGCAGTGTAGTTATACCTGAACTAAAAGCATTGAACATTTGCTGATTTGTATATCCTGAAACTTGATCGGTTAAATTTACGTATCGGGGAATTGCCGTTGCATCATTTCTATTGTCAATCATATCATAATAAATTCCTTTAGGTATCCAATCAAACGGGTAATTAATAAGATAAGGATCATAATTTTCTAAAGCAATTAAGTGGCAACTTAAACCTGGTATGTAATTATTATTGTAATCTATTCCTTGCTCATTCGCTTTACTGCTGTAAGAAACCCCATATCTTAAATCTGCCATAAAATGCCCCATATAATATGCCCAGCTTTCCCCCAATGCAATAATGGACGAGTATGATGCGCCGCCATTGCCATAAGGGCTGCTGCCAGAACCTATATTATTTATTATGGCGGTTACTTCTGAATTTAAAAACTGTGTGTACCAGGCGCTCCCAAGCTTGGCATAATGCGCAGCATGGGTAAGTTCATGATAAGTTGTTTCTTTGAGATGGTCTGATTTAAAGCTAAAGAAACTGGTTCCCAGGTTCGGGTCGAGACTATAGCCTATTATTACGTCTATATTATGGCCAATTACTGTCTGCAATACCGGTACTCCGCCCGCAATAGCACTTGGCGTATTGGCAACATAATATGTAATAGCCGGGGACGGAAAATTATCAGACGATAATTTTTCCAGCATCGGGGTTGCCCCATCACCTGTGGTAGTCCAGTTTGTAATAAGTATGCTTAAATTACCCGGTGGTAACCCTATTCCTTGTGCAGGCGCATAATCCTTATATTCCTGTAAGGCATTGTGCACTGTGCCGCCAACCCAGTATTGATTACCTTTTGCACGCTTATCAGTGTATTGGGCAAAATTGTAGGTGATATTGCTTTTATCTCCGCTATAAACACCTATTACTTTGTTTAGCGGCGAAAATGTGTTCCATACTCTTACACCACGCAGGCAACGTACTACTGCATCATCGTTTTTAAATTTCACATTTATACGCACTTTATGTTTAAAGTGTTTTGTAAACTGGAAATGCCCATTATTATCTGTATATATACGTTCTATTTTAAACCACCTGCGGGCCACAACCCGTGCTTTTCGCAGAGGCGCTAAACGGTAGAACACCATTCGCAATTGTAGTGCTTAATGCCAAACCCGGCAGTGGCTGTGTTTCGTCAACTGTTATCGCTCCGGCAGGTACAGCGGCATCCGGCGCTGGCGGCGGAGGTGTTGTAACATCAGGCACACAGGCTGTACCGTTCCAATAATAACCTGAAGGGCAGCTATTATCAGGTACGCATCCATTTCCATCTACCCAATGGTAACCTGTTGGGCAGTTATCAGGTACACATTGGCCCGTTTCAGGATCCTTATGGTATCCAGCCAGGCAATCAATCCCGTTAGTCTGTACTCCGCCGTTACCTATACTTGAAAGTCCTCCACCTCCTCCACCCGCAATGGCTTCAGCTTCCGTTTCTACAGCAGTATAATTATCTGCAGGTATGTGTATTTGAGCTAGTGATTCATACTGAATGCCTGCGGGGAATGAAAAATTTGCCGGTACTACCGCATATTGCCAGGTTGGTTGTTCAGCAGGAATTGAAGGATCCTGGTAATAATCACCTTCCGTTAAAATTTGATAGTCCAGTGGTATATCAAATAAATCAAATCCTTGGACATCCATAAAAGAATCAAGATATTTAAACTGGGTTATTGTGGGCTTAAAGCGTACATACAAATTCGTAACATTTACCGGCACGTTATAAATGCCAAGGTTATGGTAAGCCTGCGTCATGTTAGGTATTAAATAAGGATTGGTAAGTTGAATACCTAATACGGTCATTACCTCATTAGTGTCACCATTATGGTTTACACTGCTAAAACTATCAATATACGTGTTGTTTATCACTATATTGCTAACATTAGTTTTTGAAGTTTGTTTAGAGGTGTTAATTGTAATTTTCTGACAGGCAAATACGAGCAAAATACCGGATATTACGATAATGGCGATTAGGGAAGTTTTTCTCATAAAAAGGTTTTAGTTAAATCAAAAATAGGGAAATTCGATATATCAAAAGATAATTTTTTCTTTGCTTGCCTCTCTGTTAATAAGGAAAATTATTGATAGCAACCTTTTTGTAAAACCAAAAGAGGTTTCCCGGCCATGCACATAGGCTTTACGCAAGGAAAACCACTCATTCTTTCAGAAACTGCTTAGTAATTACATCATCGCCTGTTTCAATCTTTACTAAACAATAAAAGAAGATTGATAATGCATTGCCGGTATATACCCGATGGCTTATTTAATCGAAAAAAAGACGATATTAATTCGATGTTTCTTCGATTCATTGGATCGAAGTTATATCGAAGAAATATCGAAGTTATATCGAAGAAATGAACTGTTTGTAGTAACCTGGGTATCCTGAAAAAACTTTACAGGTACATGGCTTATTACTGAATGCGCTTTATAGTATGTTTGTTAATGAAACGTTTGTTACTCAGTAAATTTCAACAACCATTCATGAGGCTTCCGCAAATAATGCTGTTCCAGGTTTTAATGCTTACCGCCTGTGCAGATCATCCATCTTCAACAGGCGAAACTTCGTTGGCAACAGACACTTTACCAACAAATGCAACCACAGCGGCAAAGCCCGATTCATTCCCGCTTAAAACAATTATGGAAAAGGTGGTTTGCCGCAACGATGCATCGCAATCGTATGCTTTGTATATACCATCAAACAGTAAAACAAATGCCGTTATTTATTTTTTTGACCCGCATGGCGATGGTTCATTGCCTGTAAAAAAATACAAAGCCCTTGCGGACAAATACCAATATGTTTTGACAGGCAGCAATAATTCCAAAAACGGTAACGACTGGCAAACAACTGAAAACACCTGGCAAAATTTATTTAACGATACGCAACAACGATTGGGTTTTGATCACAACGTCATTTACACCTGCGGGTTTTCAGGCGGCGCAAAAGTGGCAAGCTATGTTGCGTTGCATCATAACGAAGTAAGCGCAGTTATTGCAGGTGGCGCAGGCTTGCCCGATGATGTGCCTGCAAACAATTTTAATTTCAGTTTTACCGGCATTGCAGGAGAAGGCGATATGAACATGACCGACCTTGTTACCCTCGATAACGATTTCAATAAAACACAAACAAAACACCGTATTATATTTTTTAACGGCAAACATGAATGGGCGCCGGATAGCGTAATGGATATTGCATTTGCAGGATTACAACTTGACCTGATGCGGAAAAAATTTATTGCAAAAAATGACTCGTTTATAAACGCATACATTGATAACAGTAAAAAAAGATTGAACGCAGCTATTAAGAGAAATGATTTGATACAAGCCGAACGTGAATGCACGCTTTCACTAAACATGCTTGACGGAGTTACGGATGCAGGTTTCTTTCAACAAAAAAAGAGTTCGGTTACTGAAAGCACAGAGTATAAACAACAGTTGCAGCAACAACAAAGTTTATTTGCTATTGAACAAAACAAAAAAGCTGAATACGGCGCACAGTTTCAAAACGGCGATATAAGTTACTGGAACAAAACAATCGCTGATCTTAATACAAGCTCTAAAGCGCACACACAGGAAGGAGCAATGTATCAAAGATTGCTTGCTTATTTATCGCTGGCATTTTATTCAATCAGTAATCAACTCATCAACAATAATCAAAACGACCAGGCAACATATTTTGTGAACCTGTATAAACTTGCCGATCCAACCAACAGTGAAGCCTGGTATTTTTCCGCTGTTCTTGATGGAAGAAATAATAATGCAACTGCTGCAACAAACGATTTGCTTAAAGCTGTTGCTAACGGCTTTAAAGATCAGCAACGCATGTTGCAGCAACCGGAATTTCAAACAACACAACCGCCAATAAATTTTACAGCTATAGAGGCGAAAATTAAATAATTTGTTTTAAAAGCAAAGCCGGAAAAGCATCAGTATTAATACAATTTGTATTTTTAGTCTATGGAAATTAAAGAACCCGCAATAGACTATAACAAGCAAAAAATTTCTATTGAAGCCTATCTTGAAATGGAAAATGCTTCTATTGAAAAGCATGAATATTATAAAGGGGGGGGTGTTTGCTATGTCCGGCGCTAAGTTGCCGCATGTTAAAATTTCAGTAAACATCTTAGCTACTTTATCACTTAAATTAAAAGGCAAAAAATGCCAGCCTTATAATAGTGATATGCGCGTACACATTGAATCCAATACTTTATTTACTTATCCTGATATTTCCATTGTTTGCGGGGAAGTATTAACGCTTAATAACGACCAATACAATGCTTTAAATCCGGCTGTAATTGTTGAAGTGCTTTCACCCATCAACAAAAAATTACGACCGCGGAGAAAAGTTCACGCTATACCGTGATATAAATACTTTGAAGGAATATATGCTTGTTGATTCAGAAAGTATGCATGTTGAAGTATTCAGGTTAAATGAAAATAATCATTGGGAGCTTGAAGAATACAATGATGCAGACAGCAGCATTCAAATAAAAGCCATTAACGAAAATACATTAATGGCTGAAATTTATGAAGGTGTGCGAGTATGAAAAGCGGCCTATCCCCAACCCCTCTCGAATAGTCGGGACAAGTTTTCCAAAGGAAAGGGGGCAGGAACCTCGTTGATTATATGTGAAAACTTTAAATTAATAAGAGCTCAAAAGTCCTTCCCTTCGGGAAGCCTGCCTGACGGCAGACAGGGATTTAGGATGGGCTTCCAAACAATGTTCCTCCAAAGCCTGTATTGCCTGGCTTCTTTCCCAAATGTTCATAGGCTTTATGCGTAGCTTCCCTGCCACGCGGCGTGCGTTGTAAAAAACCTTCCTGAATTAAAAAAGGCTCGTACACTTCTTCAATTGTTCCCGGTTCTTCACCAACGGCTGTTGCAATGGTGGTAATGCCAACAGGGCCGCCTTTAAATTTTTCTATGATGGTTGATAAGATACGGTTATCCATTTCATCCAATCCATGCTCATCAACATTCAAAGCCTTTAATGCATGTTGGGTAATACCGATATCAATGATGCCATCATTCAACACCTGTGCAAAATCCCGTACTCGCCGCAACAAGCCATTTGCAATTCTTGGCGTGCCCCGGCTTCTGCGTGCAATTTCATTCGCAGCATCATCTGAAATATTTGTATTCAATATTGATGCGCTGCGATGAATAATTTTCCTGAGTATTTCCGCATGATAATATTCCAGTCTTGATTTTATACCAAACCTTGAAAGCAACGGTGCCGTTAATAAACCGCTTCTTGTTGTGGCGCCGATTAATGTGAATGGATTTAAGTTGAGTTGAATACTTCTCGCATTAGGACCTGTATCAATCATGATATCAATCCTAAAATCTTCCATTGCTGCATATAAATATTCTTCCACAACAGTGCTTAAGCGATGTATCTCATCAATAAACAAAACATCATTGGCTTCAAGATTTGTAAGTAAGCCTGCAAGATCGCCTGGCTTTTCAATAACAGGTCCGCTTGTTTCTTTAATGTTCACGCCCAATTCATTTGCAACAATTCTGCTTAATGTTGTTTTGCCCAAACCGGGAGGGCCATGAAATAAAACATGATCCAACGCTTCACCACGAAGCTTTGCTGCTTTAATAAAAATGATAAGGTTATCTATCAACTGTTGCTGGCCTGCAAACTCAACAATATGTTTCGGGCGAATGTTATTTTCAAACTCTTTATCCTCAACACTTAACTCCGATTTATCTGTATGTAAATTAGGATTCGCCATATTATTTTTTAATCAATGCAACACCGCCAATGATCAATGCTGCGCCGATAATTTTATCCAAAGTTATTGTTCTTACAGCAGAGCCGAATAAACCGTAATGGTCAATCAGCAGCGAAATAAAAATTTGTCCTGCAACAACCAGTGCAAAAGTAAGCGCCATGCCTTGTGGTTGATTTACCCATGTAATGTAACCAACAAAAATTGCCCCGATTGTACCGCCCAGCCAAATGTACCAGGGGCCGGTTGCATATATACGCGGATTAAACATTGCATTACCGTTTATTATTACGTTCAATACAAAAAGAACAATAGTGCCTGTAAGAAAACTCAGCAGGGCACCTGTAAGCGGCCCCAGTGTTTGTTTACCAAGCCTTGCATTTAAAATTGCCTGCACAGGTATTACAGCGCCTACAAAAAATGTAATTATCATTAAAACATACTTCATAACTTTTATTTTTTATTCCCAGCTTTGCTGTTTATTGATTTTTATTTTTATGATGCCGGCAGCAGGTTATACATTGAGCACGATGCGTCGCAACACTTGTACTGCATACTATTGTTCAGCATTATTCAACGTACAAACGCTTTTCACCAAATCCAAATATATTGCAGCGTATTGATAAACATTTACGCAATTAAATTCGTTGCTAAGTAAATTACGCAATCATTAAACTCCCCTTTAGGGGATGGGGGCTTATGCACATACATTTCATTCAACATATGCCGTTTGAAAATCCTGCTTCTATTGCAGATTGGGCAACGGAAAACAATTATACAACATCGTATACAAAAGTTTTTGAAGAGGCAACCTTTCCTTCAACAGGTTCATTTGATATGCTGGTGATAATGGGCGGCGTTATGGGCGTGTATGAAGAAGAAGAATATGACTGGATGCCTGCAGAAAAATCATTCATTAAAAG
>Ga0206903_10109_pt1 | contig 26935 bp, 23 predicted proteins | sample Alteio_BWOrgHeat_45_FD_152959 | JGI IMG/M metagenome (GOLD analysis project Ga0206903, IMG submission 152959) | Enriched cells from forest soil in Barre Woods Harvard Forest LTER site, Petersham, Massachusetts, United States -... | ecosystem: Environmental > Terrestrial > Soil > Temperate forest >... | reverse complement strand
AGCATTTACAATAACATCAACAGCATTTTCTATTTTTTTTATAAACACATCATTATTTAAAATTTGCTGTTTTGTTTGAATAGATGCAGATATTATTTGCTTGATTTTTTCTGACATAGAAATTGATTCATTTACGTTTTACAAACTAACGACCTTGGCGTCTTTGTAGTTAAAAAATAAACCACAAAGCTTTAAAGACACAAAGAAACACAAAGTAATTATTGAGTTGTCCAGGTTGTTAAGCCCTGTTTGGTAAATTGATATGGTTTTATTTGTCCGCCAAAACTGCTTAATGTTTCCATTACTTTATAACGTGTATTCAGCGGGCAATAGAATGTCATAAAACCGCCACCGCCTGCACCACTTATTTTACCACCTGTCGCGCCTGCTTTTTTTGCAGCGTCATATATTTCTTCAATAAGATTGTTTGAAATATTATGCGCCATAATTCTTTTTTGCTGAAAACCAAAGTCAAGTATCTTACCAATTTCATCTAACTGTCCGCGCAGCAATGCTTCTTTCATCATGCGTGCCTGCTCTTTTAACTGGTGCATCGCTTCAATAGATTTTTCATTCTTCTGCAAAACATTTTTTTTGCTGCTCTTTTATGATGGAAGCAGATTCCCGGCTGGTTGATGTGAAATACAAAACAAGATTGTTTTCAAGCTCGTATAAATATTTACTGCGGATGCGCAAAGGATTTACGATCACTTTATCGCCTGCATAAAACTCCATAAAATTTACACCACCGAATGTTGCAGCATATTGATCCTGTTTGCCACCGGCAAGTTGTAAATCTTTGCGTTCAATTTCATAAGCATAATGCGCAATGTCATATTCGCCCAACGGCAATTTCAGCATTTCGGCAAATGCACCAATGATCGCAACCATTAATGTTGAAGATGTTCCTAAACCACTTCCCGCAGGTGCATCAACATACGTGGTCAAACAAAAATTTTTTTCGGTGATACCGAAATCTTTTTCAATGCGGTTGATCACACCTTTAAGCAGATCCAGTTTACCGTTTATTGGTAGTTGACCAGGCGTTTCATGTTGCTCTGTTTCCTTTCTGTCCATTGCGTTTAATACAATGCCACCACCAGATAAAGGTTCAATTACAGCGTGCGCATAATGCGAGATGGTAACGTTCAGAATAGCGCCGCCAAATTCATCGCTGTATGGACTAACATCTGTGCCGCCACCAGCCAAACCAATACGCAAAGGAGCCCTGCTTCTGTAGATCATGCGGCAAAGTAAAATGTAAAATATGTGTTGTGCAAGTGTAAAGCTATAATTTACATATCCTTTTAGGGAAATCATTACAACGCTTTTACAAGTTGTATTGTCATGAAAACAAAAATGAGATACATAGCCTGTATATTATTGACGATAGCTATCGGATGTTCCAAATCAACAACCCAAACAGGTAAGGATTCTATTGTTGGCAAATGGCTGGAGATACAATACCTGGCAGATCCGGGTGATGGAAGCGGCACATGGCAAACTTATAGCGGAAATAAGAGCTATCTTATTTTTAATGCAGACAGTTCTGGTGAAAGCAGTGGAACACCTTCCTTAAAATATTATCACTTACTTTCAGATTCTACTCTGACACTTGAATTTGATAATGGAAATTCTTTTCTGAACAGCTATAAAATCGAAAACAACACATTAACGCTTACAGGCGGATGTATTGAAGCTTGCGGCAGTAAATACACGAAAGTGTTAAATTAATTTTTTTACTGCCTTGCAAATTCAAAGTAATCAAAATTCATTTGTCCGTGCTGAACAATGTGTAAAGTTATAAGATGTTTTCCTTTGGCTATTTTTAAAGAAGTTAATGAATCAACCCTGTTCCAGTGATGCCATTGACGCCATGCAACAGTATCAGCATCATTGTGTGTAGATGGTATTTTCAATTCGCCTGTTGCAGGCTTGTTATCAATGTCAAAACTTATTGCTCCATCACCATTTGCTGTGTACATAGCTGCTATTTTATACACGCCTGATTTTTTTACATTGATTGAATAATTGATCCATTCGCCGGGGACTGTCCATCCAACATACAAATGATCTAATAGAGGAATTGTTTTATTAAATGGATTATTATCAATATTGTTTGATTTGGTGTAAGAGATATCAACGCCTTCATTCATTCGGAATTCATTCAGATACGTTCCGTTTGCAGGATTGAGTTTGCCACTACCATTATTTAGCGCATCTGAATCATGATAGGCAATTCCTTCACCGCCGCGATCATACAATTCACATTCAATTTTACCCGGAATTGATTGCGTTTTAAATGCAGTGCCTCTGTATGATTTCGGAATATAAACAGATGTGCATGCTATAATACTTACGTAAAAAACGATCAGTAATGTTTTTTTCATATTGCAGTAAATGTATTAGTTGTTACAGGCAAGTTCTTTGATGGCATTAACCAAAATACTCCAGTGATATTTCTTTTTTTCTTCACGCAGATAAGGCAGAAAATGATCTTCACCTACTGTATATAGTTCAACAATTTTTTGTGCAATGCTTGCTGCATTTGGTTCTGCTATTAATCCAACTTTTCCATCAGGCACTAACGAAGGCAAACCACCTACATTGGTTACCAGCATTGGTTTTTCGAAATGATAGGCGAGGGGAGTAACACCGCTTTGCGTTGCATTTCTATACGGTTGAATTATAAAATCTGCCGCGCTTAAATAATACTTTACTTCGCTGTCACTTATAAAATTTGTTCGTAGAATTATGTTTGACTGAAGCTGACTTTTTTCGATGATATCATCATACAATTTCCTGTCTTCATAAAATTCACCGGCAATAAGCAATTTTGGAATTTCTGATGCCTGGTATCTGATGTCTGATTTCAACAAACTCATTGCTTCCAGCAAAACATCAAGCCCTTTATATTTTCTTATGAAGCCGAAAAATAAAATGATCTTATCATCAACATTCAATCCCAAATAATTTCTTGCTTCGGTTTTATTTACTGTTTTTCCGAAATTATCATACAAAGGATGCACAATTTTTTGAGCAGGCTTATTGGTAAATGATCTCAGGTCAGCCAATACTTTTTCACTCATGGTAACAAATGCGTCGACTGGTTTTAAAAAATATCCGGTGAGTTGTTTATCAGCGATGCGTTTCTCATGTGGCAAAACATTATCCGCAATACAAATAATTTTTGTGTGATGATTTTTCTTCACTCTTCGTAAAATCGTTCCTAAACATGGGGCCATAAAAGGAAGCCAGTAACGTACAACAATAATATCAGGTTTCAGTTTTTTCAGTTCATTGCCAACTGTTATCCAGTTAAGAGGATTGATTGAATTGATGCAAACCTTTATATTGAGATCAGCCGGCGCCGCTTCCGAGGAATATTGCGTTGAACCCGGGAAAAGAAAAGAAGGATATTGTAACGAAAAGGTATAAATAGCTGTATCAAATTGCTGAGATTGAAATTCTCTTGCAAGCCTTTCATCAAAAGAAGCAAGCCCACCGCGTAATGGATAGGCAGGGCCGATGATGACAACAGATGCCATTACCTGATCCCGATTTTTTCTTCAATAAGATAATTGTTTCTGTCAGATGCATTGCGTACAACTAACTCTGCAATAAAACCAGTAAGAAATAATTGCATACCGATTATCATTACTGACATAGCTATATAAAAAAGTGGTTTATTGGTGAGGCCATAATCTGTGTCAATGATTTTTGCGATGATAAGATAAAGGCTGCTGATAAAACCTATGACAAAAAATATTGTTCCGTATAAACCAAAAAAATGCATCGGTCTTTTGCTGAAACGGCCAACAAAAGTTAGTGTTGAAAGATCAAGGAAACCGTTGATGAACCTGTCCCATCCGAATTTTGTTACTCCATATTTTCTCGGGCGATGTTCAACAACTTTTTCTCCTATTTTTTTAAAGCCTGCCCATTTTGCCAGCACCGGAATATTGCGATGCATTTCACCGTAGATCTCAATACTCTTTACAACTTTTTTGCGATACGCTTTAAGGCCGCAATTAAAATCGTGCAGTTGTATTTTTGATATTCTTCTTGCAGCAGCATTAAATATTTTTGAAGGCAGGTTCTTTGTAAGTTTATTGTCGAATCTCTTTTTTTTCCAGCCGCTCACCAGGTCATATTTGTCTTCAACAATCATTCGCCGCAGCTCGGGAATTTCATCCGGCGAATCCTGCATATCAGCATCCATAGTAATAACAACATCACCTTGTGCCGCTTTAAAGCCTTCATTCAATGCAGCAGATTTGCCGTAATTGCGTTGAAATTTTATGCCTTTAATATTAGGATTGTTTGCGCTGATCTTTTCTATTACACACCAACTATCGTCCGTGCTTCCATCATCAATCATAACAACTTCATACGAATAATTGTTTGCGTTAACCACACGAACAATCCATTCGCACAGTTCAGGCAAAGACTCTTCTTCATTATACAAAGGAATAACTATTGATACATCCATAATTATATTGCTTGATTACCGAAAGGGTCTTTGGGCTTTTTCTTTGCCACCGCTGCGCCGATCAGAGAACTAACAACACCGAAAATTGCAGAACCAAAAATTATTGTGACAACGGCTAATAAAATAAAATGGTCTTTCATCATTGATACTGTTTGCTCAATTTGGCTGTCTGTGGCTTTCCCATCTGCTTCCATTTTTTGCCTCGTTACTTCTATACTTTTATCAACCATATCCGGAAACAAAAACTTGAGTGCAATAATTGTATAAATTAATGTAATAACTGTAATAACAGCCGTTGTCTTAAACCCGTGCGCGAAAAGGTTTCCGAATGTAACGTCACCATTAAGCTGATTTGAATAGCTGATACAAGCCCAAATAATTCCTGCTAAAAAAAAGGCATACTGAACATATGAAAGTTCAGGATGTTTCATGCCATCTACAAAATATATTATAATACCATAAATGATCAATACAAGTGAAATGATAAGGCCTTTTATTTGCGGCGTTGTTACTTTAGTATCCATAAAATTATTTAGTTATTTAAAATTAAATTTCCTTTGGAAACAATACCAATTACATTTCCATGTAAAGGAATATTCAAAAAAGCAGAATTCTGCGACTTGCTTTTGTTTTTTTCTTTATTGAAGATAAATTCATTTGTATTGAACAATGTAATAGCTGCGTGGTTACCTTCACTTATACTACTATTTTCCAAACCGAATATTTTTCTTGCATTTAAAGAAAACAGGTTGGCGATTTGTTCAGCAGGTAAACCAGGCAACCCTGTTTGCACAGCAGCATAACAGGTTTGCAGGCCGATCATTCCAGGCTTTGCATATTCAAATTCACAGGTTTTATCATCCCAGTCCTGTGGCAGGTGATGCGATGCAATGCAGTCAATATATCCGTTCACAACTGCTTCACGCAATGCAAGCATATCATTGCGGTTTCTTAAAGGTGGATTTACTTTAAGATTGGTATTGTATGATTGAAGATCTTCATCGCAAAAGAATAAATGATAAGGTGTAGCTGAACAACTGATATTCAAACCTTCATCTTTGGCTGCCTTTATCAAGGCAACAGATTTTGCAGTAGTGATTCCTGTGATATGCAAAGAAGAATTTGTATAACGAAGCAATTCAATATCGCGGGCTATAATCAGTTCTTCAGCAATTGAAGGCACTCCCTGCAAACCCATGCGTGTTGATATAATGCCTTCATTCATCAAACCTGAAGCGTTGATGCTTTTATCCTGTGGCAATTGTATGATCACACCGTTAAATGATTTTACATACTGCAAAGCTTTTAAAAACAGCCCGGCATTTTGTACAGGTTGCAAGCCATCAGTAAAAGCAATGGCCCGGCTTTGTTTCATGTCATACATTTCCGACAACTCTTTACCTTCTCTTTTTTTGGAAACTGTGCCAAGAGGATGAACGTTGATTTTTAAGCCCTTAGATTTTTGTGTGATGTATTCAACCTGTGTTCTACTATCCGTTACAGGATTTGTATCAGGCAAAGTAAATATTTCTGTAAAACCACCGGCAGCGGCAGCGTCTGTGCAGGTTTCCAATGTTTCCCTGAATTCGTATCCCGGATCGCAGGCATGCGAAAAAATGTCAACCCATCCCGGAGAAGCAATTATATTATCACCATTAAAACAGGCTGCAGAATTGTCTTTGATGTCATTATCAATTTTATCAATAACGCCATCAACAATTAAAATGTCTTTTTTATTTCCGTTGTGAGGGGAATTTGGATCTGCAATCGTAATCTGCTGCAGTAAAATGTTCATGTAGAGCGGCAAAATTTGGCAAATATAAACATGAATTTTATAAAAAGGCTTTTACATTTGCCCCTTTCGGGTGGTGGCGTCCCGTACATACGGGATTAGCGTATTTGCCACCCAACAAAAAAATTCGGGTGGTGGCGCAGTCCGGTAGCGTATTTGCATGGGGTGCAAGGGGTCGCTGGTTCGAATCCAGTCCACCCGACCTTGAGGCTTATCAATTTTTATTGATAGGCTTTTTTTGTTTTATATCAATATCTTATGTCTTCAAGACAGGAATGAGATTATCTATTTCTGTTGGTTTTCTTCAAAAAGTTCACCTATTCAACACCAGTTGTAATCACACCGGGTTGTATATTTCTTGCAAAATGGGATATCATCGGCAGGGAAAACGCATAGTTCTTCTACGATAGTTCTTCGCTCTATAGAGCGACCAACGACCGAACAAATGAGTTTCCAGCTACAGATGTGTTATACGTCCTAAGCTTAACAAAAGCAAAGAAGACTACGGAATAAGCTTTACAAAAACAATTTTTTATACGCCTGTAGCTCTATTATTAATATTTTTTGAGGCGATCACTTTTTATACAGATATTATGCTTTGAAATAACATCAGTTAAAACAAAAAATAACCAGGATGAAAAGAGCTTTTTTAGTCATTGCAACATTCACATTTTTTATTAACACGAGATTAAATGCACAGCAGGCAAACAATATAGCACAAACGCCGCCCATGGGCTGGAACAGCTATAACAGTTTTGGTTCTGCCGTGCGTGAAGATGAAGTAAAAGCCAATGCAGATTATGTAGCGGCCAACTTAAAACAATACGGCTGGCAATATATTGTAGTTGATTTTTTATGGTCGTATGATAACCCGCCCGGAAGCCTTATCGGCAATCCTTTTCAAATGCAGTTGCAGGATGGCTCGTACGTGCCGTGGTTAACAATGGATGAATATGGAAGACTGATGCCGCAGCCAACAAAATTTCCTTCAGCATTTGGTGGCAAAGGGTTTAAGCCTTTAAGTGATTACGTGCATTCGCTTGGTTTAAAGTTTGGCATTCATGTAATGCGTGGCATTCCGCGACAAGCCGTTTGGAGTAAAAGCCCGGTGTTAGGAGCAAATGGTATTACAGCAGACATGATTGCAGACACAACGTCAAAATGCCCCTGGATGAATCATATGTATGGATTGAATATGAGCAAGCCCGGTGCACAGGAATATCTGAATTCTGTTTTGAATTTATATGCTTCATGGGGTGTTGATTTTATAAAGGTGGATGATATTGCAAGACCTTATAGTGAAAAAGAAATTGAAGGCTACAAAAAAGCAATTGATCAATGCGGAAGGCCGGTCGTATTCAGCCTTTCACCCGGCGAAACACCGGTGAAGGAAGCAGCACATGCAACAAAGTATGCAAATATGTGGCGTATGGCCGATGATTTCTGGGATAACTGGGGAATGATATTGCACATGTTTGATTATGCCAAAAGCTGGGAAGGTGTAGGCGGCCCCGGTCACTGGCCGGATTGTGATATGTTGCAGATCGGAAAGCTTTCCAAACGTGGCCCTGTTGGCCCTGAACGATACAGCCGGTTTACTGAAGATGAATTATACACGCACATAAACTTTTGGTGTATCTACCGTTCACCTTTAATGATTGGTGGCAACCTGCCGGAGAACAGAGAGATAGAAAAGAAATTATTTACGAATGATGAAGTGATCGCCGTAAATCAAAACGGTGAGAACCCAAAACAATTATACAAACAAAACGGCAGCATGGTTTGGGTTTCTCATGTGCAAAACAGTAAAGATCTTTATATTGGATTATTCAATATTGCAGATTCAGCGCATGATGTGGCTGTTGATCTTGTATCGCTCGGATTGAAAGGAAAAGTAACGGTGCGCGATCTATGGAAAAAAGAAGATGTGGGTAGTTTTAAAAACCAATACAAACAAACTATTAATGCACACGGGTCTGTACTGTTGCGATTGAGAGTAGAATAAAAAGATGACAGTTGATCCAATTGTACGAGGGAGTGACACAACAAAAGCATTATAGCAGCACTACAGCCGGCGCCATAAAATAAAAACATATAATTGAAACGAAATGAATGATAAGAACAGTAGCGCTTAAAACTTATCAATTATCAAAATTATTACCGGTTAAAAAATCAACAGCAAGAAAATATGAGAAGCAGGAGATCTTTTGTCAGGAGTATAACTGCATTAAGCGCGTTCAAACTTGCAGCACCGGAGTTGTTGCAGGCAATGCCCCGCAATACAAACAACAAAGAAGGTGACGGTTTTACCTTTTTATTCCAGGGCGATTCTATTACAGATGGCAATCGCAGCCGAAACAACGATTGGAATCATGTAATGGGCCATGGCTACCAATACATTATTGCAAGCAGGTTATGGTATGATCTTCCGCAGAAAGGTTTCCACTTTTTTAATCGCGGCGTTAGCGGTAATAAGGTAACAGATCTTGCTGCGCGATGGCAAACAGACACATTGGATATAAAGCCTGATGTGTTAAGCATTTTGATCGGCATAAACGATACATCAGCCTTTATTGACGGCAATAAAGATTTTACTGCCGGTGCCTATGAAAGTGGTTACAGGCAATTGTTACAGCAAACAAAAAGACAATTACCTAATGTGGAGTTTGTGTTGTGTGAACCTTTTGTTCTTCCTGTTGGAAAAGTAAAAGATAACTGGCAACAATATGCGGATGAGATTGCCAAACGGGCTGCATCAGTAAAAAAATTAAGCGTTGAATTTAATACTGTGTTTGTGCCATTCCGCGGTGCGTTTAATAAAGTGCTGTCAAAAGCACCGGCTGATTATTGGATATGGGATGGTATTCACCCTATGCCTGCCGGACATGAACTGATGGCAATTGAATGGATGAAAGAGGTGGGTAAAAAAATAAAGTTTATCAGATAATATCATTCCTCAAACATGCTGCGGAATGATACAATCTAAAAATTAGTTTTTGAATTTTATATAGCTAACAACGCTTTCTAAAACGTTTTCGTAAATAAAATCATTCTTTTCTTTTAAAATGAAACTATCTCGTAGTAGCATTGCTTTTCTAATCATCTCTTGTCATGCCAACAATACTTTCGCTCTTTGATCTAACCGGAAAAACAGCATTGATAACAGGTTGTGATAAAGGAATAGGCAAAGCTTATGCAGTTGCTTTAGCTGAAGCAGGCGCAGATATCATCGGTGCTTCACGTTCGCTTGAAAAAGGAAGTGAAGTTGAAAAACAAATTACTTCACTCAGAAGAAAATTCACTGCATATAAAGTTGACCTCAGCGGCAGAAATGATCTGTATATTTTCATACAAAAAGTAAAAGAAGAAAATTCGACGATTGACATTTTGGTCAACAATGCAGGTACAATTATGCGCAAGCCAGCAGTAGAACATCCGGATGAATATTGGGATAAGGTGATTGATGTAAACCTGAATGCACAATTTATTTTAGCGCGTGAGTTTGGGAAAGATATGATTGAAAGAGGCAATGGTAAAATAGTGTTTACCTGTTCTATGTTATCTTACCAGGGTGGAATTAATGTGCCGGGTTACACCGCAAGTAAATCAGCTGTTGCAGGGTTAGTGAAAGCATTAGCCAACGAATGGGCAGGCAAAGGCGTGAATGTAAATGGCATTGCGCCGGGTTATATTGCAACAGATAATACGCAGGCCTTGCGTGAAGATGCAGTAAGAAGCAAATCAATACTGGAGCGTATTCCTGCAAATCGTTGGGGAACGCCTGGTGATCTTAAAGGCGCAATTGTTTTTCTTTGTTCCGATGCATCAGCTTATGTAAACGGAACCATATTGAATGTTGATGGTGGATGGATGGCAAGATAGCTAATGACTAATAGCTATTAGCTAACAGCTTTAATAATTTAATTTATGCAAATACGGTTTCAACACAGTCCGAAAGAAACAGGTGAAATGAATACGGATGAATTGCGCAATGCTTTTCTTGTAAATGAATTAATGCAGGATGATTTAATCAATCTCACTTATTCGCATTACGACCGTGTTATTGTTGGTGGTGCAAAACCAGTGAATCAGAAATTATTTTTAGAAACAGATGCTGAATTGCGTGCTGAATATTTTTTGCAGCGCAGAGAAATTGGTATCATCAATGTTGGAGGCAAAGGAAAAATAATTGTTGACGATAAAGCTTATGAATTAAATAAACTTGATTGTTTATACATTGGCAAAGGCACTCGAAAAGTTTTTTTTGAAAGCGATGATGCAGCAAAGCCTGCTGTATTTTATTTATTGTCATCGCCTGCGCACGTAACCTGCCCAACAACATTATATACAAAAGAACAGGCAATGCCTGCAATCATTGGTTCAATCGAAACATCAAACGAAAGAACCATTTATAAATACATTCATGCAGATGGCATTCAAAGCTGCCAGTTGGTGATGGGCTTAACTATTTTAAATAAAGGAAGTGTTTGGAACACCATGCCTGCGCACACGCACACGCGCCGCATGGAAGCTTATTTTTATTTTGACGTACATGCAGATCACCGCGTGTTTCATTTCATGGGCCAGCCGCAGCAAACAAGGCATATTCTAATGGCAAATCATGAAGCAGTTATTTCGCCGCCGTGGAGCATTCATTCAGGTTGCGGCACCAGCAACTATGCATTCATCTGGGGAATGTCCGGAGAAAATTATACTTATACAGATATGGATGCAGTGGCAATTAAAGATCTGAGATAAAATGCTGCGCATTATTTATTTTATTATTGAGCCGGCTGCAGTATTGCTATTGATCTTTTGTTGAGCCTGTCCCGATAACAAAAGGTTCGGGATCGCACACTGCAGCGTTCAGTAATTCTATTCAGCATGAAGTACATTGCATTTAATATTAAGTGTGTAGCAACACCATGAAGAAAATAATTTGTTTTGGTGAATTACTATTACGTATGTCTCCGGCATTAAACAGGCAGTGGATTCATGATGCAAGTATGCCTGTATATGTTGGCGGCGCTGAATTAAATGTTGCAACAGCGCTTGCGAAATGGAATGCGCCAATTAAATATTGCAGCGCAATACCGGATAATTATATTACCCGTGAAATAATTGAAGAGCTTACTGAAAAAACAATCGATGTTTCTTCAATAATATTTTCCGGTAGCAAGCTTGGATTTTATTATTTATCACAAGGCGCAGATCTAAAACAAGGTGGCGTTATCTATGATCGCGCTTATTCATCATTCTGGGAATTAAAATCCGGAGCAATAAATTGGGATGAAATTTTAAACGATGTAAACTGGTTTCATTTCAGTGCAATAAGTCCTGCATTAAATGAAAATGTCGCCGCTGTTTGTAAAGAAGCATTGCAGGTGGCCTCATCAAAAAATATAACTATATCTGTTGATCTTAATTATCGTGCGAGGCTTTGGCAATACAGTAAACATCCTACTGAAATAATGCCTGCACTGGTTGAACATTGTGATGTAATGATGGGAAATATCTGGAGTGCAAACAATTTACTTGGTATTGACGTGGATGAAAACATTCACGATAAAAAAAGCAAGTCGGCCTATCTTGATCATGCAACAGTAACTGCTCACGCAATTATGCAACAGTTTCCAAAGTGTAAAACAGTTGCACAAACATTTCGCTTCGATCATGAAAATGGTATAAAGTATTACGCAGCTTTAAATGATGCGCGTCAACAATATGTTTCAAAAAAATTTTATACTGATACTGTTGCAGATAAGATCGGAAGTGGCGATTGTTTTATGGCAGGATTGATCTTTGGTTTGTACAACCGGCTTTCATTACAACATACGATCAATTATGCGGCAGCAGCAGCATTTGGCAAACTGCACGAAATAGGCGATACAACAAGTCAAACAGTAGAAGACGTAGAAAAAATTATGAACGCATGAAACCAACATCAAACCAAATTATCAGCATTGTAACAGAGCAGGGTGTTATTCCTTTATTCTATCACGATGATACAAATGAAAGCATTGCCATTGTTGACGCATTATACAATGCAGGCATTCGAATAGTTGAATATACCAATCGCGGCAGCAAGGCTATTGAAAATTTTAGAGCTTTACTTTCAATACGAACTACAAAATGGCCTGATCTTTTTTTAAGTGTGGGCACTATTAAAACAACAGATGCAGCCAAAAAATTTATTGATGCAGGTGCTGATTTTATAATTTGTCCAGGGATTATTCCTGAAGTAGCAAAGCTTGTCCACGATGCAGGACTGGTATGGGTTCCGGGCTGTATGACAACCACTGAAATAATTATGGCAGAACAACACGGAGCCAAACTTGTAAAATTATTTCCGGGCAGTTTGTTAGGCCCATCTTATGTGTCTGCGGTAAAAGAAATTTTTCCTGACTTGTTGTTTATGCCAACAGGCGGCGTTGATGTAAGTGAAGACAATTTAAGTAAGTGGTTTAATGCGGGTGTGGTTGCTGTTGGTCTTGGCAGTAAAGTTATCAGCAAAGAATTGGTCAATAAAAAAGATTATGCAGCCATTGAAGCGCTTGCAAAAAAAGCATTGGCTATTGTGCAAACAATTAAAACAGTTAAGTAACGATGCAAAACAAAACCATAGGAAAATACAGGTGGACTATCTGCGCACTCATCTTCTTTGCTACTACTATAAATTATCTCGACAGGTCTGTGATCAGTTTGCTGAAATCAGAGCTTGAAAAAGAATTTAACTGGACGGAAGGTGACTATTCAGATATTGTAATCGCCTTCCAGTTTTGTTATGCGCTTGGTTTGATTTTAGCCGGTCGTTTTATTGATAAGATCGGTACTAAACTCGGATATGCTATTTCAATATTGGCCTGGAGCTTTGCTGCAATGGGACATGCATTTGTAAAAAGCACTATTGGTTTTGTTGGTGCGCGTGGTGCATTGGGTGTAAGTGAAGCGGGCAATTTTCCTTCGGCTATAAAAACAGTTGCAGAATGGTTTCCTAAAAAAGAAAGGGCGTTGGCAACCGGTATCTTTAACTCCGGTGCAAACATTGGCGCCATTATAGCGCCGTTAACTGTTCCGTTCATTGCAGCAAAATGGGGATGGCAGTGGGCTTTTATCATTACCGGTGCTGCAGGTTTTTTATGGCTGATATTCTGGTTTGCTTTTTATGAAATTCCCGCCAAACAAAAAAGATTAGGCAAAGCAGAATACGATTTTATTCACAGCGATGCAGATGAAATTGAATTAAACGATGAAACAGCCGATACAGGAAAGATTTCCTGGTTTCGTTTGCTTTCATTCAAACAAACATGGGCATTTTTTTTCGGAAAGTTTTTAACTGATCCTGTTTGGTGGTTTTATTTATTCTGGCTGCCTGCATTTTTAAAAGCGCAATATGGCATTGAAAATACAACGGTTGCGTTACCTGTTGCAATGGTTTATACTATGTCATCATTCGGCAGCATATTCGGTGGCTGGCTTCCTTATTATTTTATTAATAAAGGATGGTCTGTGTTTCGTGCACGTAGAACTGCCATGTTTATTTATGCATTGTTTGCAGTGCCCGTTGTTTTTGCACAGGTAGTTGGCGGAGTTAATATGTGGTTTGCTATTATCATTATTGGTGTTGCAGCGGCAGGACACCAGGCATGGAGTGCAAATATTTTTACTACTGTTTCTGATATGTTTCCTAAAAAAGCTGTTGCATCTGTAACAGGAATTGGTGGCATGGCCGGCGCCGTTGGCGGTATGTTGATAGCGTGGCTTGCAGGAATGTTGTTCGATCATTATAAAGCATCAGGCAACATAGAAACAGGTTATTACATCATGTTCATTATTTGCGGATGCGCTTATGTAACAGCGTGGATCGTTATGCAATTATTGGTGCCGAAAATGAAAAGGTTGGAGTTCTGAATTATACGTTCGTTTTGCATGGATATAACTGTAAATTTTTCCAAATCTTTTAATCAAATTGCAGATCATTTATGCAGCGATTTTTTTCAATCGCCGTAATTACTTTTAAAATATTTTCAATTGAAGGCGATCGCGTGTACAGGACCGGGAGTGATTCAACACCTCGATGAAACAAAGCCCGCATTGCAGGCAGGTAAAGCTTTGTTGAGAGTTAAGCGTATTGGTATTTGCGGCACCGACCTGCATGCATTTGAAGGTGTACAGCCATATTTTAATTATCCGAGAATTATAGGACATGAATTATCTGCAGTGATTGAAGAGGTTGATACTTCATTAGGTTTTCTAAAAGATGAACTGGTTACCATCATTCCATATTTTAATTGTGGACATTGTATTGCATGCAGAAAAAACAAACCTAATTGTTGCGTTAACTTAAATGTATTTGGTGTGCACATTGATGGCGGTATGCGCGAATACATTCTTGTACCGGAGGATAAATTGGTGAAGGGTGAAGGATTAAGCGCTGATGAACTTGCATTGGTTGAACTACTTGCCATTGGTGCACATGCTGTTGGTCGCGCTGCGATAGAACATGGAGAATTTGTGTTGGTTGTGGGCGCTGGTCCCATAGGCATGGGTATTATGGAATTTGCACGCATCAAAGGCGCTGAAGTAATCGCAATGGATACGAACATTCACAGGCTACAGTTTTGTGTGCAGCATCTTAATGTTAAACACATCATCAATCCGGTAAAAGAAAATTTACTTACAGTTTTGAAAAGCATCACACAAAATGATATGGCAACTGTTGTGTTTGATGCAACAGGAAATTTAAAAGCCATCAATAACGGCATTAATTATTTGGCTCATGGAGGCCGTTATGTTTTGGTAGGATTGCAGAAAGAAGATTTTCATTTCAATCATCCTGAATTTCATAAACGTGAAAGTACATTGATGAGCAGTCGCAACGCATTGCGTTCAGATTTTGAGAATGTGATTGTACATCTTAAAAACGAATCAATCAATCCCGATAATTATATCACGCACCGCACTTTGTTCAATGAAATGGATAGTGAAAAATTTAAGTATTGGCTAAATCCTGAACACAAGGTTATAAAAGCAATGATAAGTTTTGACTGATGTTTTCATCAATATTCAAGTTATATTTTTTATAACATGCATGCAACGCAATCAAACATACAATTGCATGCATAGCTATAGTAATTGATACATGATAGTTGTATCTCAAAAAAATATCGTTCAATTTTCAAGCAGAATTAATCATAAGAATAACTGAATAAATGCAATTAAAACGAAAACGTTTCCGTAAATAAATAATTATAAAACCGTTGTATCTTATTGAAAACTTTTTTGTATTAGATAAAAAATAAAAAGTTTTTAGATTGATTGGTTGCGTTAAAACAGATACAGTAGAATAGTTGCTCTAAAAAGTTTCCTCACATTAACAACACTCATTTTTGCTATGAAACGAATGATCTTTGCTGCATTTGCGGCCTTGCTATTGCCTTTGCTAAGCTTTGCTCAACAAAACATCACAGGAAAAGTTATTGATGAAAAAGGCGATCCACTGGAAAGTGTATCCGTATTGGTAAAGGGTACAACCCGGGGAACACAAACAGATAAGTCGGGTAATTTTACTTTATCTGTTAACGGTAATACTACACTTGTTTTTTCATTCACCGGTTATATAAGTGGTGAAGTAAATACTGATGGCAAAACACCGGTTAACATTACGCTGCAAAGCACAGCAAATAACCTGAATAATGTAATTGTTGTTGGTTATGGAACGCAAAAGCAGAAAGATCTTACCGGAGCTGTCTCAGCCATATCGAATAAAGATTTTAACCAGGGACAATTACTAAGCCCGCAACAATCTATACAGGGTAAAGTAACTGGCGTAAACATTTCGCAGAACAGCGGAAAGCCCGGCGGTAGCAATACTATACGTATACGCGGCGGTACTTCACTAACACAATCCAACGATCCTTTGTATGTGATTGATGGTGTGCCAATCTCAAGCGATGCAGGTGTTGGCCAGGCTAATATCAACAGTTATAGCACAAACATATTTGATATGGAACCAACCAATCCGTTGATGACATTAAACCCTGATGATATAGAATCTGTAACTGTATTGAAAGATGCATCTGCTGCAGCCATTTACGGTTCAAGAGGTGCTAATGGTGTAATTGTAATTACAACGAAAAGAGGTATCGCAGGCGATCCTAAAGTTACACTGGATGCATCTGCAGGTGCCTCAAATGTTGAAGGCACATTAGATGTGTTGTCTGCAGACCAATATCGCCAGGAAATTAAAACACTTGGATTAAGCATTGATGATAAAGGAGCTAATACAGACTGGCAGGATGAAATATACAGAACCGGTTATTCACAGGATTATAACCTGGCAATGTCTGGTGGTGGTAATAAAACCACGTACCGTGCATCACTGGGTTATGGCGATGAACAAAGCATAATCATTGGCTCTGATTTCAAACGCACCAATGCACGCATCAATATTAATCATTCAGAGTTGAATGATCGTTTAACATTCGATCTGCGCGTGAATTACGGACAGACCTTTTCAAGCCAGGCGCCTGTATCAAATACAGTAGGCAGCGAATTTGGAAGCAGCATGAACTATGAAGCGCTTGTATTCAATCCAACATACCCGGTGCGTGATACTGCCGGTAATTACTATAATGTTCCACCATATAGAGTAAACCCTGTTTCTTTTTCTGACCAGATATTAGACCAGCTTACCAATAACAGGTTCATTGGCAATTTGTCAACAACCTTCAAGATATTTCAGCCATTAAGCATTAATGTAAATCTTGGCTATACCGATCAAAACATCAATCGTAATTCATATATATCAAAAGCCAATCTTTTAGGCGAGGGTACAGGTGGTTATGCAAGCGTTCAAAAGCTGGAAGATTATAGTAAACTCCTTGAAACAGTTTTGAGGTATAATAATCATTGGGGCAATCATTCAATAGATGCCATTGGAGGTTATTCATGGCAATATTTTGTAAACACAGGTGATTTAACACAGGCAAGCGGCTTTCTTTCAGATGCATTCAAATGGTACAGCCTGCAGGCTGCAAGCACTATAAATGGCATTTCTACATTCCAGCAAAGTAATAAACTTATTTCTTTTTATGGAAGAGTGAATTATAGTTATGCAGACAGGATATTGGTTACAGGTACAGTAAGACGTGACGGCAGCAGCAGGTTTGGTGAAGGTAATAAATGGGGAACATTCCCATCAGGCTCTGTTGCATGGAGAATATCAAAAGAAAATTTCTTTAAGGCAAAAACCATATCAGATCTTAAGGTGCGTGCAAGCTATGGTACAACAGGTAACCAGGAAATTGGTGATCTTAATTCAATACAAACATTAGGCGCTACTACATCAGGTTATATTGTTGGCGGCCAAAGAATAACAACTGTATTACCGCAGCAATATGCAAATCCAAATTTAAAATGGGAACAAACGGCACAACTTGATCTTGGTGTTGACTTTGCTCTTTTCAACAGCAGGCTTAGCGGTACTGTTGACTATTACGATAAGAAAACATCGGACTTATTATTAAGAATTCCGGTGCCTTCTCCGACAGCAGTAAGCACACAGTTGGCTAATGTAGGCAGCGTTCAAAACAAAGGCATTGAAATTAGTGTTACAGGAAGAATTATAAATAAGACTGATTTCAGTTGGACAGCTAATTTTAATATAAGCTTCAACAAGAATAAAGTATTAAGCCTCTCTAACGATCAGTTCAGTGGCAACAATATACAGATAGCACCCTTGCAGGGAACAGTATCACTGGGTAAATATGCACAGTTGATTATTCCCGGTCAACCTTTGGGAACGTTTTGGGGACCTAAGTTTACAGGTATTAAAGATGGAGAAGAAACATTTGCATACAACGGCGTTGATACCATCATCGGTTGTGCACAGCCTAAATATATATGGGGTTTCACCAACACTTTTACTTACAGAAAATGGATGCTGAATTTCTTATTCAGAGGTTCTGTTGGCAACGATGTTTTCAATCTTACAGCAGCTAATATGGCTTACCTCAGCAACCTGCCCGGTAAAAATGTTTTGGCTTCTGCAGTTACCAGCGGCATTAATGCTGATGCACCAAAACAATATTCATCAAGATGGATCGAGAATGGAAGCTTTATAAGGCTTGATAATCTTACACTCAGTTATGATCTTGGTTTGAAAAAATCATTTATATCATCTGCAAGGGTTTTCTTAACGGGCCAGAATCTTTTATTGATTACAAATTATTCAGGTATAGATCCTGAAGTAAATGCTGAAGTATCAGGTACAGGAACAGCTCCATTGGGTGTAGATTATTTAAGTTATCCAAGAGCCCGTTCAGTAAGTGTTGGTTTTAACGTTACATTTTAATTACTATCTAATACAGTTTTCATATGAATAAGAGTCTTAAAATATTTGCTGCAGGTTTATTGCTCACCATTGCAATTGCAGGTTGCACGAAGCTTGATGAAGAAACATTCGGAAGCCTTTCGCCTGATACATATTATACAGATGAGAACACAGCGCTTTCATCTGTTGTAGGCATTTACCAGTTACTTTCTTATAATGTAGATATTGGTGATCCCTGGCGTATGAAAGAATTTAGCACAGATGAATTCATTGTTCCCGGCAGAGCCAGCGGCGGATGGTTTGATCAAAATAATATTGATCTTACCAATCATGTGGAAGATGCAAACAATGCAACCATCGCGCGTGCATGGACATATGTTTTCCAGGAAATAGGAACTGCCAATGCAGTTATTGAAAGCCTTGAAGCATCTCCTTATAAAGATAAGTTTCAATCATTGATATCAGAATCAAAAGCTTTACGTGCTTACGGTTATTTCTTTGCTATGGATAACTGGGGCAATGTTCCGTTAGTAACTGTGGCAAGGCTTGATCCAAAAAACCTGCCGCATTCAACGCCACGTGCAGATGTTTACAATTTTATTGATAGCGAAATGCAGGCTGCTGTTGTTGATCTGCCGTCTGCAAAAGATGTGGATCATTTAACCTATTATCCACGCTTTACCAAAGAATCTATTTATACCGCACTCGCTTACATGTACCTGAATGCTGAAGTGTATACTGGCACACCGCAATGGCAAAAAGTTATTGATATGTGTGATAACGTAATCAATTCAGGTGCATTCAGCCTTACGCCAAATGTTATTGATAATTTCGCTTCTCCCTCACAGGCATCTTCAACAGAAATAATATCTGCGTTCACAAAAGATCCAACAAAGAATGCAGGCAATAATCAATTTATATTATATACCAACAATGGATTAGATCAGCAAAAATATAACCTGCCTTTCTCACCTGCCAATGGTTACAGCACTACACCTCCGGCTTTGGGCAGATACGAGGATCAGGATGTACGCAAGTCTATGATAGAATATGGGCCGCAGTATTATTTAGATGGTGTTACTCCTTTAAATTATCCCAATGGTACACAACTGGTATTGATTCCCGTACAAAATATTGTTGCAGCACAGGATAATGAAGGCTATAAAGTTTTAAAATACACGCCTGTTGGCGCAGCTTTTTCAGGATATAATGCAGATAACGATTTAGTATTGGAAAGATATTCTGATGTATTGTTAATGAAAGCAGAAGCTTTATTCAGATTAGGCAATGCAGGCGATGCATTAACATTGGTAAACCAGGTAAGAGCGAGAAGTAAAGCTACACCGTTAACTTCACTCACATTGCAGAATCTGGAAGATGAAAGAGGCCGTGAGTTTTTGTGGGAAGGTTGCAGAAGAACAGATATGATTCGCTTTGGTGATTACTTTACAGGAACATGGCCGTTTAAAACAACACAAACAGCAGCGTTTCATAAATTATATCCAATACCCAACGAAGAAATTGTTGCGAATCCAAATCTTAGTCAGAATGAAGGTTACTAAACAATTTTTCAATTACAATTTATCATTATAATTAAAAACTTAAAAGGTGGAGATTGTAAGCCCTCTCTTTCAGGAGAGGGGTTTGGGGTGAGGCTAAAGTTCGTCGTCTCATAAAACAAGCAAATAACTGTTGGTGCTTCATTGCACCAGCAGTTTAATTTATTTTACATGATGATTAAAAACAACAACGCGAGATTATTCATTCTTTTTTTCATTTTTTGTTTTCTATGTATGAAGATGAATGCACAATCAACAATTGGAATTACCAACAAACGTGATACATCTTACACCAACAATAGCGCATACAATTATGAGAAGCCATATCATCCCAACATAAAACTCGTAACCGAATTTAATTATGATGATATTGATGTAAAGAAGAATATCACATATTGTTCCGTTGGTAATCGTAACCTAATGATTGATGCATTCACACCAAAACAATCATCAGCAAAAAGAATAGCAGTAATTATGATTCATGGTGGCGGATGGCGCAGCGGTAATCGTATGCAACATTATCCTTTAGCTGAAAGCCTTGCGCATTTAGGTTATGTATGTTTTACGCCGGAATACAGGTTATCAACCGAAGCATTATTTCCCGCAGGTGTGTATGATATAAAAGCAGCGATACGATGGGTGAAAGCAAATGCATCAGCCTATAATATTGATACTTCAAAAATTGTTATTGCAGGTTTTTCTGCAGGTGGTGAGCTTGCTGCATTTATGGCAACAACAGGTAACATGCCTTTGTTTGACGGGTATCAATGTAACACAGGTATCAGCACGCATGTAAATGCGTTAATAGATATTGATGGCACTTTATCCTTTGTGCATCCTGAAAGTGGTGAAGGCATTGACAGCATTGGCAGAATATCAGCAGGTACTTACTGGTTTGGTTATAACAAAACACAAAATCCGGGTTTATGGTTGGTCGCTTCTCCATTAACTTATGTAAATAGTTATACGCCACCAACATTATTCCTTAATAGTTCTGTTGACCGCATGCATGCAGGCCGCAACGATTTTATTAAAGTGCTTGATCAATACAATATTTATTCTGAAGTGCATCGCTTTGATGATGCACCACATTCCTTTCCTTTGTTCTATCCCTGGTTTGATCCGATGTTGCAATACATGGATAATTTTTTGAAAAAAGTTTTTCAGGATAAATGAACACAAGATGAAGCTGATGAAATTATTTTCTGTACTAATGTTGATAATAGTTTGCAGTAACAAGATGCTTGCGCAAACTTCAAATCCTCAACAATACAAATATGTATTTACGGTTGCAAAAGACGGAAGCGGCGATTTTAAATATATACAGGATGCTATTGATGCGATGCGTGTTTATCCTTTGGCAAGAATAACATTGTACATAAAAAATGGTGTATATAATGAGAAGATAAACTTACCTGAAACAAATGTTGATGTAACATTCATTGGTGAAAATGTTGACAGCACGATCATTATTTTTAATGATTATTCAGGCAGAGGTAAGTTTACAACATTCACTTCTTATACAGCAAAAATTTCAGGTAACCGTTTTATTGCTGAGAATATAACATTTGTAAATAATGCAGGTCGCGTTGGTCAGGCGGTTGCTTTGTATGTTGATGCAGATAAAGCGGTGTTTAAGAATTGCAAATTCCTCGGCGACCAGGATACCATTTTCGGCAGCGGAGAAACATCACGGCAATACTTTAAAGATTGTTATATAGAAGGAACAACGGATTTCATTTTCGGGCCTTCAACAGCTTTGTTTGATGATTGTATCATTCATGCAAAAGTTAATTCATTCATTACGGCAGCCAACACACCAAAAGATAAAAAGTTTGGTTTTGTTTTTTTGAATTGTACGGTAACGGTTGACAGTTCTGTAACAGAAGAATATTTAGGAAGGCCGTGGCGTGCTTATGCTAAAACAGTTTTCATTAATTGCGCCTTGCCCAAACAAATTATTCCTGCGGGCTGGAGCAATTGGGATAATCCTGATAATGAAAAAACAGTTTTCTATGCCGAGTATAAAAACAAAGGCGCTGGTGCTGACATATCTCAGCGTGCAAAGTGGAGTAAACAATTAACCGATGCTGAAGCAAAAGAATATACGGTTGAGAATGTATTAGATGATAAGAATGAAGCCATACATGGTGAATCAGGTTGGTATAATATCAAATCAGGCTCATTTATATGGCCTGCGAATAAGAAATGAATAACAAATTCTTTAAACAAGTAACCTTGCTGAAATTCAGGGGATGTCTCGTAACCTCGACATGACGTCACAACGTGGTTGATTAAACAAACTACTTAAAATTTCAACCGTCATTTCGACGACAGAAGAAATCTCTTGGCATTAAAGCTGTTCAATTTTATAGAAGATTTCCATAAATAAAAAATTAATGAAGAAGATAATTGTTATCGCTTTCATCATTATATCATTTCAACTGCATGCACAACAATTCATTCCAATATGGCCCAATGGAAAGAAACCAAACTTCAATGGTGTTATTGTACAAGACAGTATTACAAACCGGGTTTGGAAAGTGGGCACGCCGGGCTTTTATGCGTTCATTGTGCAGCCGGAAGAAAACTCAGGTACAGCAGTATTGATTTGCCCCGGTGGCGGATATGAACGACTGGCTTATTTACAAAGCGGTGTTTCGCTGGCAAAATGGTACAACTCGCATGGCATAAGTGCTTTTGTATTGAACTACCGTTTGCCCAATCAACCTGATTTGGTGAATAGAAAGATTGTGCCTTTACAGGATGCACAAAGAGCCATGAAAGTGATAAGAACACATGCTGCTGAATGGAATATTCAAACAGATAAGATTGGTGTGATGGGCATATCTGCAGGAGGCCATTTAGCAAGCTGGTTAAGCGAAAGCCAGGAAGATGTTTCTGTTATAAAAGATGCATTGGATACAGTAAGTTATCATCCCAATTTTATGGTGTTGCTTTCTCCTGTTATCTCTTTAGGAAAATACACACATTTAGGAAGCAGGAACAATTTGCTTGGCGCTGATACAACAAAGGCTGAGATTGAAAAATATTCAAATGAATTACATGTTAATCCAAAAGTGCCGCCAACTTTTATTGTGCATGCATACAACGATCCCGCAGTGAATGTTAGAAACAGCCTTATGTTGTACAATGCGCTTGTTGAAAATAATGTAAATGCAAGCCTGCATATTTTTCCGCAGGGTGGTCATGGAATAAGATTGTATGATAATCCCGGTTCAACAGAATTATGGACAAACCTGTTGGAAGCATGGTTGAAAGAAATGAATTTCTTCACGCCTGTTCCGTTTAAATAAAACATGCATTGCTGATCCTGAGATTTGGGTATTTGCTGATTTAATGGCTGATGCGATGATTGTAAATCCAGAAATCTCAAAATCAAAAATCCCAAAATAAAAATGTTTAAAGTTGTTTATTGTTTTTGTTTGATAAGTATGTGGTTGAATGTTTTAGCGCAATCAACTGTATCAAAAGTTTGGGTAGCAGATAATGGCGACGGTACATATAAAAATCCAATCATCAATGCAGACTATAGTGATCCTGATGCAATACGTGTTGCTGATGATTTTTATATGATCTCATCTTCATTTGAAGATATGCCCGGGCTTCCAATTCTTCATTCAAAAGATTTGGTGAACTGGGAAATCATTGGTCATGCATTACAAAAGCAATCGCCTTACGATCATTTCAACAAACCACAACATGGTAATGGCGTTTGGGCGCCTGCCATACGTTATCACAACAACGAGTTTTATATCTATTATCCAGATCCTGATTTTGGCATCTATCTCGTGAAAGCAAAAAGTATAACAGGCCCTTGGACTGCTCCGATTTTAGTATACGCGGGCAAAGGCATTATTGATCCATGTCCTTTGTGGGATGCTGATGGCAACGTTTATCTCGTGCATGCTTTTGCCGGAAGCCGTGCAGGAATCAAAAGCGTTATTGCTATGAATAGGATGAATAGTGATGGAACGAAAGTGATTGATGATGGTGTAATTGTTTACGATGGCCACGAACAAGACCCAACTATTGAGGGCCCCAAGATTTACAAACGCAATAATTATTATTACATTTTTGCTCCGGCTGGTGGTGTGCCAACAGGATGGCAGCTTGTATTGCGCTCAAAAAATATTTATGGCCCTTATGAAAGAAAAGTGGTGATGGATCAGGGCAACAGTATTGTAAATGGTCCGCACCAGGGTGCATGGGTAACTACACAAAAAGGTGAAGATTGGTTTATTCATTTCCAGGATAAAGATGTGTATGGAAGAGTAGTGTATTTGCAACCGATGATATGGAAAAATGACTGGCCAATTATTGGTGTTGATAAAGATGGTGATGGAAAAGGCGAACCCGTATTGAATTATAAAAAACCTGATGTTGGTAAAACATTCAGCATTCAAACACCGGCTGAAAACGATGAATTTAATTCAAACACATTAGGCCTGCAATGGCAGTGGATGGCAAATCCGCAACCATTTTATTCATTCATGAATACTGCAAACGGAAGTTTAAGATTATACGCTTATTATATTGACAGCACTAAGAACTTATGGCAGAAACCAAATGTGTTATTGCAAAAATTGCCTGCAGAAGAATGCGTATTCACAACAAAACTTTCTTTCAAACCTAATATAAAAAATGCAGAAGAAACAACAGGACTGGTTATGATGGGAATGAGTTATGCAGGCATTGTACTGCAATCACAACATGATAGTGTTTTTATAAAGCGTATTGTTTGCAACGGTGCAGAAGATGGAAATGCCGAAACAGTTATTACTATTGATAAAGCTAAACAGTATGACATTTACTTCCGCATTGAGATGAAGAAAGGTGGCAAATGCAGTTTTAGGTATAGTTATGATGGAAACAATTTTATAATAGCCGGCGACGATTTCCAGGCAGTGCAGGGAAAATGGATAGGCGCCAAAGTTGGTTTATTTGCAACAGGTTCACAAAAAAGTAATGATTGTGGTTATGCAGATTTTGATTGGTTTAGGGTTGAAGCGTTGATGGAATGATTGTGAATAAAGAATAAGTTTTAATATTTAAATTTCATAGGCCAAATGTTAGATAATAATAACACTCTGCGAAGTTGGACGTCCCTCTCCATAAGTGGAGAGGGAACGAAGGTGAGGGGTATTTTGCTTGCTTTTCTACTCATGTCTTTTGTAAGCGACAACACCAAATTAACCATTTGGTTAGTTGGTGATTCAACTATGTCAATAAAAGATAAAAGTGCTTATCCTGAAACAGGCTGGGGAATGCCCTTTGCTGTATTCTTTGATTCAACTGTAACTATTAACAATGTTGCGGAGAATGGCCGCAGTACAAAAAGTTTTATTGAAGAACAGCGCTGGCAATATGTGATGGATAATTTACATGCAGGCGATTATGTATTGATACAATTTGGCCACAATGATGAAGTGAAAGAAAAGGTTGGACGTTATACAACGCCTGAAGAATTTTTAAATAATCTTGACCGCTTTGTAAAAGATGTGCGCAGTAAAAATGCGACACCTGTATTGATAACACCCGTTGCACGAAGAAAGTTTGACAGCAGCGGCAAGATAATCGATACGCATCAGCAATATGCACAATTAGTAAAAGATGTCGCGAAGAAAGATGCTGTTGCATTGATTGACCTGAATGCATTAAGCATGCAATTGTTACAACAAACAGGCCCTGAAAATTCAAAATTCTTTTTTAATTATTTAAAGCCTGGCGAACATCCAAATTATCCGAATGGCCACGAAGATGATACACATTTTGATGAGTTGGGCGCGAGAAAAATGGCAGAGTTGGTGTTGCATGAAATCCAGGCCCAGCAATTGCCGCTTGCCCAACATATTGTTGCAGGAAACAAGTAGCGTAATGGAAAACGTTTTCGTAATTAAATTAGTTGAATACAGATTTTATTAAGAAATATGCAGTAAATGTTTGCTTGAAAATCAACAGTTGATGATAAAATATTGCTTCGCTTTTTTATTATACATGTTTGTTGTTATGCAATTGCCGGCGCAAAGTATTCAGTCTCCTGCCGCGCCTGCATTTAAAACAGATACGTTTAATATAATTAACTACGGCGCTAAAACCGATGGCATTACTTTAAACACAAAAATTATTAACGAAGCAATTATTGCCTGCAATAAAAACGGTGGTGGTGTTGTGTTGGTTCCGAATGGATTTTGGTTAACAGGACCTGTTGTTTTATTGTCGAATGTTAACCTCTGTATTGCAAAAGATGCTTTGCTGCAATTCACAAATGATAAAACACAATACAAATTAATTGAAGGCAGTTATGAGGGATTGCCTGCTTATCGTAATCAATCACCTATATCTGCAAACGATGCTGAAAACATTGCAATAACCGGTGGCGGAATTATTGATGGCAATGGTGATGCATGGCGTGCTGTTAATCATGACAGGCTTTCTGATATTGAATGGAAAGCGTTGCTGGCTAAAGGTGGTATTGTAAGTAAAGATAGTTCGCTGTGGTATCCCTCTGAAAGTTATGTACTGGGAATGCAGGCAAAAAAACCCGGCGTAATTGTACCCGGTAAAGCAATAAAAGATTATGATTCTATAAAAGATTTTTTAAGGCCAAACCTGCTTGTATTTACACGATGCAAAAAAGTTTTGCTGGAAGGTGTTACGTTTCAGAATTCGCCTGCATGGTGTTTGCATCCGTTAATGTGTGAAAACTTAACAGTGAGAAATGTGTATGCAAAAAA
>Ga0206903_10107_pt1 | contig 27237 bp, 22 predicted proteins | sample Alteio_BWOrgHeat_45_FD_152959 | JGI IMG/M metagenome (GOLD analysis project Ga0206903, IMG submission 152959) | Enriched cells from forest soil in Barre Woods Harvard Forest LTER site, Petersham, Massachusetts, United States -... | ecosystem: Environmental > Terrestrial > Soil > Temperate forest >... | reverse complement strand
CTGAAAAACCTCAGCCATGTTCGTTACGGCCGCATGGAAAAAAGATTTACGGAAAACCTGAATACTCATATTCTCGGACAGCTTGAAGAACTAACGGGTAAAAATGTACGTACCAAAGAGCGGGAATTCATCATGCACGGGCCCGAAGAAGCCGACCTGGTATACAGTGGTCTGGAAGAGACCATGATTACGGCCACACATGAAATAATGAACTGCTGGAAAAGTAATCCCTCAATTCCGGATATGCGTACAGCGGCATACGTTGTTGCAATCAATAAGGTAGGTACTTCTTACGCGGAACTGGGTATATTCCCTTAGTAAAGTACATCGTACAATAAAGATATACGCCACAATTCACTCATCGTAACTGGGTAATACCCTGATTTCCTCGAAATCGATTAATGCCTTTTTATAGGCATAACATTGCTGACCGTTGGTGACTACCAGATATTTAACAGGTATTGCCAGGTTATAGTGCATAGCCTGCCAAAGTACGGTTTTATCGAGTGGTTTATGCATGGCCTTGCATTCAATCATCATCCAGGGTTTGGCTGCCTTATCATAGACCAGCAGGTCGAACCGCTTGTTCATTTCACCGAGTTTCATTTTCTAGGGCTGCGGGAATCAGTATATCGCATTCCAGTTCCAATGCCTTGGTGGATTTCTCAATGTTGGTTGCTCCCGGAAAATTTAAAATAGAACCGGTTTTTTTTCTGTGTTGAAACACTTCCTCCTCATTCAACCCGGAAGGGTTCATAATGGCTCCTTCGTATTCTGCCAGGCAAATTACTTTGGCACCTCCTTCGCGGAAAAATTTCGCTGCATGATATCCCACATTTCCCAATCCCTGCACTATCACCCGCTTGCCTTCAACGCCCGTTTGTAATCCGAGTTTGTCCATCACTTCCTTCATTTGGCAGACTTCCCGGATTCCATAATAAACCCCAAGACCGGTTGCTTCCCGTCTGCCGCGGACACCGCCCTGAGTCACCGGCTTGCCGGTAACGCATCCCAGGGCATCAATTTCGCCCGGACGCATGCTCATGTAAGTATCCAGTATCCAGGCCATTTCCCTTTCGCCCGTACCATAATCTGGAGCCGGCACGTCAGTACCGGGTCCAATAAAATTCTTTTTTATGAGTTCTGAAGTATAGCGCCTTGTAATTTTTTCCAGATCATAGGCCGAATATTTTTTAGGATCAATGGCAATCCCGCCCTTTGCGCCGCCAAAGGGTACATTCACGATGGCGCATTTGTAGGTCATCAGTGCTGCCAGGGCCATCACTTCATCGAGGTTGACCGAAAGTGCAAAACGAATCCCACCCTTACAGGGCGTTTTGTGATGCGAATGCTGAACGCGGTATGCCTTAATCACTTCTACCTTATCCCCTATTTTAACAGGGAAGAACATACGATAAACTGCGTTGCATTGTTTTATTTGTTCCAGGATCCCCGGATCCCAGTTTGTAAAAGGAGTAGCTTTGTCGAAGCTTTTTTCTACCGCTTCAAAAAATTTATATTCATTCCTGCCAGCCATATGTCGTTTTTATTTGAAGAATCATTGTTAATTACACTACCGGTTGTTTTTTTCGAGTCGTTTTATTTTTCGGTCGAGATGAATAAGATATCCGAATATTCCCGAAAGTATGATCACAAGAACCATAACCACAACATATATTTTACCATTTGAACGCATCCCATCAGCCATTTGCGGTTTTTCTTCTTTCAGGTTTTCCTGCGCCCGGGTCACTATAGAGAGGATTGACAACGAGGTAAAAAAGAATAAACGTAAAAAAAATCTATACATGTTGTTCATGTTTTAAGGAAATCTCCCGTAAACGTATCAGAAGCGTTGTAATCCAGGTCCCCAGTAATGTCCAGCCCGGTACCGCCCCGAACCAGAATATCAGGCGCATCCGGCTGTCGATATCCTTGGTGTCCAGCGGGTTTCTGCCCATGCCCCCGGGATGAAGACTTTCCACCAGACGTGGAATGATCCAGATTGTAGGGAATAACATGGCAAAAGCGAAAACATTATAAACTGCGCTGATACGGGCGGATTTATCCTGGTCGGTCAATGAATTCCGCAAAACGAAATAGGCCAGGTAGATAAGCAGGGCGATGGCTGCTCCCAGTTGTTTGGGATCATTACTCCAAAAAGCTCCCCAGGTATACTTTGCCCACAGGGACCCGGTTATTAATCCGAGAAAGCCAAACACAATACCGGTTCTGGCATATTCGACAGAATATACATCATCCATCGGCCGGTTATTTCTTAAATATTTAATGGCATAAACCACCGAGACGATAAAAAAAATCATCATCCCGAACCACATGGCTACATGGAAATACAGGTTGCGGATAGATTCATTCAGAATCGGTTTGACGGGAACACCACCCAAAAATCCGGCGGTGAATGTGTATAACAAAAGAACAAAGCTCAGTATTTTCCACCAGTTCTTACGAAGCATAATGTAAACTTATGAAAGCAGGCAAGCCGGTCGTTTCCGGATTGCAAAAGTATGACAAGGCAATCAAACCCGAAAATATGCTTAAGGCGTAAGGCTTAATGCATAAGGCAATAGATATTTGAATCCTACTCTCACACTCCCATACTCCCATACTCCCATACTTGCCTCTAGTCTTTCCATAAAAAAGGAAACAGTATAACAGACAGCAACACGACCATTATATCAAAACAGACCAGCAGGGCAACGATGGATAACAATCCGCTTTGGTAAACATCTGCAAATGCAAGTGTGGACAGACGCATCAGCAACATCAGTTGTGGAATAATTAATGGAAAGCCCAGGATCGCCATCAAAGCTGCGTTCTGCTGGGCACGTGCTGCGATCGCAGCCAGGAAACTGAATACAAGACTGATACTGCAGGCTCCAAAACAGGAAATGCCCAGAAAAAGCACAAAATGTTCAACGGGTGAGCCAAGTAAAATCGTGAAGAGCAGGAGGCTGATGCCATTCATCAACAGCATCAAAGCTGCATTAAAAATCATTCTTGCCAACATAAAATCCACAGGACTGCAAAGTGAATAGAAATATAACTGACGCCCTTTGCCTTCCTGAATAAATGTTTTGGCTATTGCATTCACGCATATAAATAATTGAATCATCCAGAACAGCCCGTTCCAGACCATATTCTCGGGTTGACCCATGGCCAGGTAGAGTACAAATATGGTAGAAACCACATAAAGTAAAACACCGTAAAAACTGTACTGCTGGCGGAATTCCAGTAAAATATCTTTTTTTATCAGCGTGAAAATCATCTTTGAACGGAGAAGCATTGTCTTTAATCTTATTTTAACAAATCGCCTTTTTCGTAACATAATCTGCATCTCGGTTCATAAAGATCCTTGCTGCCTATCAATAATAGCGCGGCATTTCCTGTTTTTCTATAGGAATAGTTCGCGATATTCCCGCACTGCATACAAATGGCATGTAACTTGGTAATGTATTCCGCCTTGGACAGAAGAACGGGCATTTGTCCGAATGGCTGTCCAAGATAGTCCATATCCAGACCGGCGACGATTACACGGATTCCCTGTAGAGCCAGAATATCACAAACTTCCGGTAACTCCGCATCAAAGAACTGGGCCTCGTCGATTCCGACGACGTCTACTTCTGAAACCTGTTCCAGGATTGCTTTAGAGCTGGAAACCGGGATAGACGGAATACTATTTTCGTCGTGTGAAACAATATTTTCCGCATGATAACGCGTATCGGTTTGTGGTTTGAAAATCCCGACGTTTAGGCTGGCGATCCGCGCCCGGCGCAATCTTCGGATGAGTTCTTCTGTTTTTCCGGAGAACATGGATCCGCAGATTACTTCAATCCATCCGCGGTGATCAAACTGTGTGGCGGGCTCTATAAACATCGACGGGCGGAATTTGGATAAATATTTGCTTTAATTTTATAAAACTGGCATCATCACTTCTAAACGCATAATGGAAAGATTGCAACAACTCATCAGCAAGTTAAATGATCAATGCGAACAAAACGAAAGTGCGCTTCAGATGCTTGTGACCCTGAAGCAGATTGAAGCCGAACTTACTCATCAGCATACCGTAATGGTAACCGGCCGGAAAAATCCGGGTGTTTCAGTCGTCATGCCCTCCCTTAATATTGCTCATCGCTCCCAGGAGGATTATTTACCAAAACCCAGGCCCCGGGAAGTAGAAGCTGGTTTTGAAACACAAACTGTAGACAATCCGCCACCTGGTCACAAAGCGTGGATGGGGGGCGATCCCCTGATCGAAATACCCACTCTGTCACATCAGCCCGGTAATCGGGAAATTAACGACCTGATTGGGACCGGCAGCGAATCCATCAATGACAAACTCAAATCAGGCAATGCGGCCGAACTGGGATCCACTTTGAAAGGGTCTCCGATCAAAGAACTCAGAAGAGCCATCGGCGTCAACGACCGTTTTGTTTTCATTAATGAATTATTTCGCGGCGACGAACCGATGTATGAAAGAAGTATTAAGACTATCAACAATTTCCGCATTCTGCCGGAAGCTGAATACTGGATGGAAAGAGAGCTTAAAATAAAACTGGGGTGGGACGATTCCAGGGATATCGTACAACATTTTTATCAACTGGTAAGAAGGCGGTTTTCCTGAATATACCGGACAATTCTTTCCGTGGCTCCCCTCCTTGAATAAACGTACTCTTTTGCCGCCTGACAGTGAAAAGCATACTCATCCGGATTTTCAAATAAACGCCTGAATACCGATTCCGCCTCCAGGGCATTGTCGATAATAATGACGCCCCCTGCATCGGCCAGTTCCATAACTTCAAAATATTTTTCAATTACAGGGCCTGTAATAACAGGTTTACCATATACTGCCGCCTCCAGCGTATTATGCACTCCGTCATCGCCAAAACCACCGCCCACATAACAAATATCTGCATAAAAATAAAGCCGGGCCAGCATGCCGATATTATCAATAATCAATACGTTCGGCTGAACAACAGCCGATACCCGCTGACCATTCGTATTTATTTGCTGGTTTTGTTTTTCCAGCACAGAATGCCGGATGGTGCTTTTAAATAAAACCTCCATATCCTGCAAATGTTCTTCTTCGATCTCATGTGGTGCAATAATAAACCGAATGTCAGGATGCGTTTTTGCATAATGATCGAGTTCTTCTTCGTCTTCTTCCCAGGTACTTCCTGCAACAATCACCGGATATTTTCCGCAAAACGCGGCAATCAGAGGAAGAGGCTCAAAAGCCTCGGCAATATCAATTACCCGGTCAAATCGGGTATCTCCGTTCACGAAAACCGACTGACTGATGCCAAGGGTTTCGAGCAACTGCCTGGATTGTTCGTTCTGAACAAAAAATGCGTGAAAACTGTCCAGCATTAAACGGTGAATATTACCATACCATTTGAAAAAAGGTTGTTCTGAACGAAAGATAGGCGACACCAGCAGGGCCGGAATTTTTCTTTTGCGTATTTCTCTCAGATAATAATACCAGTAATCATATTTAATCCACAATACCAGGTTGGGATTTACTAAATCGAGGAATCTTTTGGCATGGACGGGCGAATCCATCGGCAGATAGAAAATGTGATCGGCTCCCGTATAATTTTTTTGCACTTCATATCCGGAAGGCGAAAAAAAACTGATAATAACGGTAATTCCCGGATATTTTTTTTTGAGCGATTCAACGACCGGCCTTCCCTGTTCAAATTCGCCCAGGGAGGCACAATGCATCCAGACACGTTGGTCGCCCCTGATCCTGGCCTCACGAATAGTTTTAAAGATTCCCTTCCGGCCATTAATCCAGGCAGCCGCTTTTTTGTTTCCCGGAGAAACGATCCGGATACCCACCTGATAGAGCCAGAGAAAGAGGTTATATAAAAGAATAGTCAATGAGTCGGTTTGATGATTCTGTGAACAAATGTAATCCTTTCCCTAAACCGTTCATAACTGATTGAGTCATTGCATATACCATTATTTTAGCGTAGGTTTGTGGCCGTTAATAAAGAGCTATATGCGGCCAATTCAAATGGTGGATCTGAAAGGTCAGTATTCCAAAATTAAAAACGAAGTGGATCTGGCGATTCGCGGAGTTTTGGAATCAACAGCTTTTATCAACGGCCAGGCCGTTGGCGATTTTTCCCGAAATCTGTCAGCCTATCTTGAAATAGATCATGTAATCCCCTGCGCCAATGGTACCGATGCATTACAAATTGCGTTAATGGGACTCGGACTTGAACCGGGTGACGAAGTGATTACGCCTTCTTTTACGTTTATCGCGACGACCGAAGTAGTAGCCCTTTTAAGGCTAAAGCCCGTTTTTGCGGATGTGGATCCAAGAACTTTTTGCTTGGATCCGGCGTCGCTTGAAAAGCAAATCACAAAAAAAACCAGAGCAATCGTTCCGGTACATCTTTATGGCCAGTCAGCGCCCATGAAGGAAATCATGGACCTGGCCACCAAATACGGATTAAAAGTGATCGAAGACAATGCCCAGGCGATTGGCGGCGACTATACATTTCCGGATGGAAAAATATGCAAAACAGGTACGATCGGAACGGTCGGAACAACCTCTTTCTTTCCATCTAAAAATCTCGGCGCATACGGCGATGGGGGCGCATTGTTTACCACCGATGCAGCACTGGCAGACATTTTTAAAATGATCGCGAATCATGGACAGAAAAAAAGATATTATCATGAACTGGTAGGTTGCAACAGCCGTCTCGACACACTACAAGCTGCCATCCTCAATGTTAAACTACCCCTGCTGGATACTTATATCGGACAGCGCCGGGCAGCCGCAGATTATTATGACAGCCGGTTTGCGAACCAGCCGAAAATACGAACTCCCTTCCGGGCGCCTTATTCGAAACACGTCTTTCATCAATATACGCTGATACTCGAAGGGGCGGACAGAAATAAGCTCAACGATTTTCTTGCTGCAAGAAATATTCCGTCCATGATTTATTACCCGGTGCCTGCGCACCGCCAGAACATGTTTGCTTCATTTAATTCGGGAGAAACAAAGCTGGAGGTCACCGATTGGCTGACTGAGCGGGTTATCTCCCTGCCCATGCATACCGAACTGGATGAGGAACAACTGGATTTTATAAGTAGCAGCGTATTGGAATTTCTCAATTAAACCCTATCTAAATACTAAACTGAATCATTTATGAAAATCGCCGTAGTTGGAACCGGATACGTTGGACTGGTAACCGGAACCTGTTTTGCCGAAACGGGCAATGATGTGATCTGTGTCGATATCGATGCAAACAAAGTTCAAAAGCTGAATAACGGGGAAATTACAATCTATGAACCGGGATTAAATAAGTTATTTCTCAGAAACCTGAAGGAAGAACGCCTGAGATTCACTACCGATCTGGAAACAGGTGTTAAGGAAGCAGCTATTATTTTCCTGGCATTGCCTACACCGCCCGGTGCCGATGGATCAGCTGATCTCCGCTATGTATTGGGGGTTGCTGAACAACTTGGGAACATGCTCCGGGATTACAAAGTAATAATTGACAAAAGTACGGTACCCGTCGGCACCGCAGAAAAAGTGCATTCAGCCATTGCCAAGAATTTCAAAGGAGAATTTGACGTGGTATCCAATCCGGAATTTCTGAGAGAAGGAGTTGCCGTAGATGATTTCATGAAACCCGACCGGGTCGTGATCGGAACCTCTTCAGAACGCGCGCGGAAAGTCATGGAAGAATTATATAACCCTTTTGTAAGGCAGGGTAATCCCATCATATTTATGAATGAAAGGTCCGCAGAGCTTACAAAATACGCTGCCAATTCATTCCTGGCTACAAAGATCACTTTCATGAATGAAATTGCCCAGCTTTGCGAACGCCTGGGAGCGGATGTGGATATGGTACGCCGCGGAATCGGCAGTGATGAGCGAATTGGCAAACGGTTTTTATTCCCGGGAATCGGGTACGGTGGCAGCTGTTTTCCGAAAGATGTTCAGGCACTTGTGAAATCGTCAACCGAAGTCAACTACGAATTTAAGATCCTGAACGCAGTAATGGACATTAATGAGAAGCAGAAAATGCATCTCATTCCCAAAATAAAAAAATATTTCGGGGGCAATCTGAAAGGAAAGCATTTTGCACTCTGGGGACTGGCATTTAAACCCAATACAGATGATATCCGCGAGGCTCCCGCCCTCTATATTATAGAGGCGCTTAGAAAAGAAGGTTCTACGCTCTCCGTATTTGACCCGGAAGCCATGCCGAATGTAAAAGCGCTGATCGGTGACTCTGTAAAATTTGGTGAAAACCAATACGACGTGCTGGAGAAAGCAGATGCACTTATCATCGCTACGGAATGGAATGAGTTCCGTACGCCGAATTTTTTGAAGATGGTTACTTCGATGACAAATAAAGTAATTTTCGACGGAAGAAATCTTTTTGACATCAATGCGATCCGCGAACTGGGTTTTTACTACGAAAGCATCGGACGCGCCACGGCCATTCCATCAAATAATCAATTTCACAATAAGAACGCATGAATAATAAACGTGTACTCATAACCGGTGCCGCCGGATTCCTGGGCTCCCACCTGTGTGACCGCTTTATTAAGGAAGGATTTCATGTGATAGGGATGGATAACCTGATTACCGGCGACCTTAAGAATATTCAGCATTTATTCAAGCTCGAACAGTTTGAATTTTATCACCAGGATGTCAGCAAATACATCCATGTGCCTGGTCCCCTCGATTGTATCCTTCACTTTGCATCTCCTGCGAGCCCGATCGATTATTTAAAAATTCCGATCCAGACACTTAAAGTGGGTTCGCTGGGAACGCATCATTGTCTCGGACTGGCAAAAGCAAAAAACGCGCGTATACTGGTAGCGTCCACATCGGAAGTCTATGGAGACCCGATGGTGCATCCGCAAACCGAAGAATACTGGGGTAATGTAAATCCGGTCGGTCCGCGCGGAGTATATGATGAAGCCAAAAGATTCCAGGAAGCGATCACCATGGCCTATCACACTTTTCACAAATTAGAAACACGAATCGTACGTATTTTTAATACGTATGGACCCAGAATGCGACTCAATGACGGTCGTGCACTGCCTGCATTCATAGGTCAGGCGCTTCGCGGAGAAGACCTGACCGTATTTGGGGACGGCAGTCAAACCCGCTCTTTTTGCTATGTAGATGACCTGATAGAAGGGATTTACCGCTTATTGATGAGTGATTACGTTCAGCCGGTAAACATCGGCAACCCATCTGAAATTACACTGAAGGAATTTGCAGAGGAAGTAATTCGTCTCACGGGAACCGACCGTAAAATTGTTTACAAACCCCTGCCTGCAGACGATCCAAAACAACGCAAACCCGACATAACCAAAGCAAAGAAAATCCTGGGCTGGGAGCCGACAGTTGACCGCAAAGAAGGGCTCAAAATAACCTACGAATATTTCAAGTCTCTGCCGCCGGAAGAATGGTTTAAACAACCGAAGGAGTTCCAAAGTATAGCGTGAATATTTCCAAATCAAATTAGGATGACTGATTATAAAAGAAAGATCTTGATCACCGGCGGTGCTGGTTTTATCGGTTCCCACCTGGTTCGGCTATTTGTAAATAAATACCCGCAATACCACATTATAAACCTGGATGCATTAACGTATGCCGGTAATCTGGAAAATCTCAGGGATGTGGAATCCGCGCCGAATTACATTTTTGAAAAGGGAGATATTACTGACGTGGATGCCATCGAAGAATTGTTTGAAAAATATGGATTCGACTCAGTCATTCATCTCGCAGCAGAAAGTCACGTGGACCGTTCTATTGCAGATCCCCTGGCCTTTGTTAAAACAAATGTCATGGGCACCTGTACCCTGCTGAACATTTGCAGGAAACAATGGAATGACAAACTGGAAAATAAACTTTTTTACCACGTATCTACCGACGAAGTTTATGGGTCGCTTGGGAAGGATGGCTTTTTTACAGAAACATCTCCGTATGACCCACGTTCTCCCTATTCCGCATCAAAGGCCTCCTCGGATCATTTCGTCATGGCCTATTATCATACCTATGGGTTGCCCGTTGTACTTTCCAATTGTTCAAATAACTATGGATCCCATCATTTTCCGGAAAAACTGATTCCGTTGATGATTAATAATATAAAAAACAACCGGCCCCTGCCTGTGTACGGCAAAGGTGAAAATGTGCGTGACTGGTTATATGTCGATGATCATGCGCTGGCCATCGATATGATATTTCATAAAGGCAGGGTAGGCGAAAAATACAATATCGGGGGATTCAATGAATGGAAAAACCTGGACATTGTTTACCTGCTTTGCAATATAATGGATAAAAAACTGGGGCGCCCCGCCGGCGAATCTGCCAAACTCATCAGTTTTGTAAAAGATCGTCCGGGTCACGATATGCGCTACGCTATTGATGCAGGCAAACTAAACAGGGAACTGGGCTGGAAACCATCACTGCAATTCGAAGAAGGACTCGAAAAAACGGTTGACTGGTATCTGGAAAACGAAACATGGGTTCGCCAGGTTACTTCAGGTGAATATCAGAACTATTACGACAAACAATACCATAAATAATGCCCTTTACCTTAACATCTATTCCCGGCATTATCGTATTCGAGCCTGCGGTGTATGCTGATGATCGCGGGTTTTTTTTTGAATCCTATAATCAGCAGTTGTTTCATGCCAATCATATTTCAAATGAATTTGTACAGGATAACCAGTCATACTCCGCTTTTGGGGTTATCCGGGGATTGCATTATCAGCGCGAACCATATGCACAATCCAAACTCGTGCGCGTTTTGTCAGGGAGAATTCTGGATGTCGTAGTTGACATACGGACCGGCTCACCGGCATTTGGAAAATCATTCAGTATCGAATTGACTTCCGAAAATAAAAAACAGTTATTTATTCCAAAAGGTTTCGCGCATGGATTTTCTGTATTGAGTGAAACCGCAGAAATCTCTTATAAGTGCGATCAATTCTACCATAAGCAAAGCGAATCCGGAATCCGTTATAATGATGAACACCTGAATATCGACTGGCAGATCCCGGGAGAAAAAGCCCTTGTTTCAGGTAAGGATGCCCTTCTCCCGGAATTCAATCCTCTCCTAACCGATTTTATTTATAATAAAAATGGCTGATTCCCGAACATATCGGGTAGCCGTGACAGGTAGTAACGGACAAGTGGGAAAAGAACTCGCCGACCTGGCAGGTGAATACCCGCGATTTCAGTTTTTATTTTTATCCAGGGAAGAATTTCCCCTGGACGATGAACAGAAAATGTCAGACTGGATGACTCATAACCCTGTTGACATTTTTATTCATTGTGCCGCCTACACGGCCGTGGATAAAGCGGAGTCGGAAAAGGAGAAATCATTTCAGGTAAATGCGACCGCAACCGCACTGATCGCTTCCCATCTTTCAAAATCCAAAACCAGGCTTATTTATATTTCAACAGACTATGTATTTGACGGAACATCTTCCACTCCGTTGACGGAACAGGCTCCGACTAATCCCGTTAATTGGTACGGCAACACCAAACTGAACGGTGAAAAGTTCGTTTTACAAAATAATCCATTCAGTCAGGTCATCCGGACATCCTGGGTATATTCAGTCTATGGAAATAATTTTGTAAAAACGATGATACGACTGATGAAAGAAAGACAGTCAGTTAGTGTGGTTGAAGATCAGATAGGCTCACCCACATATGCAGGAGACCTTTCAAAAGCCATTTTAGAAATGCTGCAATCAGGTAAATTTATTCCCGGTATCTACCACTACAGCGATGAAGGGGAAGCGAGTTGGTTTGAATTTGCCAGTGAGATAAAAAGATTAACAGGATCCGGTTGCCAGATTATTCCCATCCCCTCTTCCGGTTTTCCGACTCCTGCCAAAAGACCCTCTTATTCGCTTTTGGATAAATCAAAAATCAAGAAAGACTATGGACTGTTGATTCCTGACTGGAAGACCAGCCTGTCATTATGTATTGAACGAATAAGAAAACAGGGAGTGTAATAATTTGCAATAGGCTTAATTTATTTGGCCAATTTGGTTTGTTTCAGACTGTCGGGTTTTAATCCGATAACCGGCGTTTCACTTATATGACCACTCACGCCATATAGGAGTTCTTCATTCAGATCGAGCACGTCTTTCTGTAATCCGTAAATTTCGTGGGTAAGTTTCTTAACTTTCTTCATGCCAATCAGGTAACCAATCGCAAAAATAAAAAGACCGGTAAACCCAACTTCCAACATGTTCAGTTGTATGGCTCTCAGCAAATCGATAACAGTTTCCATAAAATAAATTTTTAATAGGACTGGATTAAGTACACTTTAAAAGTACCCTTCGGATGCCAGATTTACAACGTAAAACTACCTCCCTTTATTTTTCCGTATTTATACGATCATCGAATAAGGCAATTATTAAATTTTTCGTATTCCATTCATAATCAGTGAATTACAGCCCCGTTTACGAATTCTTGCTTTATTTGCCAAACCATGTTGTTTCGGTTTTTCTTAGTTTCATCGTACCAAACATCAGATTGATTATGAAATATATCCGGTTTTATTTACTACTATTTATTCTGGCATGTAATCAGCCGGTTCAAAAAACAATAAATAATAAAGATGAAGATTTTTCAGCTTTTGAAACCCGCTTTTTAGACCATTACTGGCGACAATATCCTTCATCGGCGATTCAGATCGGATATGGTAAATATTATGAAAACCTGGTTGTTCCGGACAGTATTTCATTTGCAGCCAATGTTCGTTTTTCGAAACAGTGGATCGACTCACTGAATGAATTGGATTTTAATTCGCTCAGTGATAACAATAAAATCAGTTTTAACATTATTAAAAACCAGCTCGAAAGCGATATCTGGTATCAGTCTGAATTTAATTCGCAGCAGTGGGATGCATCTGCCTATAATCTTAGCAACGAATGTTACTATATCATCCATCAGCCTTACGCGCCGCTGGATGAACGTCTCAGGACCCTGTCAAAAAGACTAAAGAATGCCGATCGGTATTACCTGGCTGCCTTCCGGATGCTGAATCAGCCGACTCGCGAAAGTGTTGGTTTATCTGTCATGCAAAACCAGGGCGGACTTTCAATTTTCGGAAAAGATCTGACGGATTCCATTAAATCTTCCCATCTGACCGCCTCTGAAACGGATACCCTGAATGCGAATATTTCCAAAGCGGTGAATTCAATCAGATCCTTCGTGGATTCATTAAATGCCGTGCTCGCCAATAAAAATTATGTTTTCAGAAAATTCAGCATTGGAAAGGATTTATATGCCGCGAAATTCAAGTATGACCTGGCAACCAATTTTACACCTGAGGAAATTTACAGTAAAGCGATATCTGATAAACAAATGGTTACCGACCGGATGGCAAGAACGGCCGATACATTGTGGAATAAATATTTCCAAAACAAACCGAAACCTAAAGAAAATATTGCCCTGATTCAGGCTGTTATTGACGCGATTTCCCTGAAGCATGCCCGTGCTGAAGATTTTTTTGATTCACTGCGAAACCAGGTTACAGAACTGAAAAAATTCATTATTGCAAAGAATCTGTTTGCCTTCGACACCACGTATCCGATCGTCGTTCGGCTGATGCCCGAATATGAACGGGGGTTTGCCATCGGCAGTGCTGAATTTACACCGCCTTACCAGAAAAAAGGAGATACATACTATAATATCGACGACATTACTAAGTATCCAAAAGAAAAACAAGAGAGTACATTGAGAGAAATGAATAACTATATGTCCCAGTTGATTTCCATTCATGAGGCTGTTCCGGGACATTGTTTGCAGGGTATATACAATAATTTGAAATCACCCGATGTCTTACGTTCTGTTTTTCAAAACGGTGCCATGGTTGAAGGGTGGGCAGTTTATTCGGAAACCATGATGGTTGAAAATGGCTGGGCGAACCGGGCACCTGAAATGCAGCTTATTCATGATAAGCTGAAACTGCGCGAACTGGGGAATGTGATTATCGATTATAGGATGCAATGCCTGGATTCATCAAAAGAATCAATCATGAATTTTTTGGTCAGGGAATGTTTTCAAACCAGGTCCCAGGCAGAAGAAAAATACCACCGCGCAACATTGTCGCAGGTACAACTCTGTTCCTACTATGCCGGATCCTCAGCAATCTTCGCATTACGGGAAGAATACAAATCTAAATTGGGAAATAAATATTCTCTTAAAGATTTCCACGAAAATTTCCTGAAATATGGCAGCTCACCCGTAAAATATATCCGGGAGAGGATGTTGCAATAACTCTGATTGTTATTTACCATACCGGGATCATTATTTGGCCCGTCCAATAATCATTTGAATCATAAAGTCGTCGTTGGGAAGACGCGCAGAGTCGTTCGGAAGATGATGGCAATCGCGTGCATAAGAGGATTTATGTTTGGTCAGTCATATCAAAATTATGTAAACCAAAAAAATGTACCTTATGAACGACAGACAAGGAAAGGGCCTGACCCTAAAACCCGGGAATTATTTCCCTCTGATAATTTCAATGACACTCGCGCTCGGTTGCCGCAAATCCAATGTCGATAAACAGGACCTCCGGGATTTCAATCAGGTTAACCTGGTTGCCAATTCCAGGGAATATGATCCTGTCACGGTCGATAAAACATTAATTAACGCATTTGGTATCGCATGGTCTCCAAATGGTATTGCCTGGGTAAATTCCGTGGGAGGACACGAAAGTGAACTCTACTCAGAAGATGGGAAAATCGTAAAATCGGTCAATATTCCTGACACAGCCAAAGGACCGAATGGATTACCCTGTGGTATCGTATTCAGCGGCGGTAAGGGTTTTAATCTGTCCAATGGTCCATCCCTTTTTCTTTTTACCGGATTCGATGGCGTTGTTTCAGGTTGGAATCCTGCGTTAGGGGATACTGCGCAATTTAAATTACACCCACCGGGTTCCAGTTTCACGGGGCTGGCCATTGGTGCCAGCGGTGGACAGAACTTTATTTACGGAGCCAATTTCGGGCAGAAAAAAATTGTTGTCTGGGATACGGCGTTTAAGAGGATCGCGATGTCATTCACAGATCCTACATTGCCGGATACCTATTCTCCTTACAATATTCAGGCTGTTGGCGATCTTCTTTTTGTGATGTATGCCGAACTGGAAACAAGTGGGAAAAATGCGGGACATGGAATAGAAGGACCCGGTAAAGGTTTCGTAAGTGTTTTCCGTACCGATGGTACGTTTGTGACGAGATTCGCATCACGGGGTACGCTGGATATTCCATGGGGGGTGACCATGGCTCCGGCGTCCTTCCTGGAAGACCGGGATGTGAATAACGATGCTGGCGGAAATCAAAACGGTAACGGTAGCAAGAACACAGACGGAATCAACAATTTTGGCGGGAATCCGAATCGGGATCGAAAAGATTCTGTAATTCTGGTTGGAAATTTTGGGGATGGCCGTATTAATGTGTTTTCACAACGCGGCGATTTCATAGGACAGTTACAATCTAAAAAACATCCGATCGTTATCGACGGACTCTGGTCACTCTCCTTTGCACCGGCGTTGCCAACTGACAGGGGGCCGCTCAGGCTGTATTTCACAGCAGGACCAGATCATGAAACAGACGGCGTATTTGGATTCCTTGTCAAACAGTGATATTTAATACGGGTCTTTAGCTTTCTTTGGTAAAGCTTAACGATAAATTTCCAAAACCCAACCTGTGTCGGCGCCGCCGGACAGGTTGGGTTTTTTCTTTTCACTATAATGAGATTTTGATCGTTATATAGCAAAAAGCCTCACTTTTCGGATAACCCGGAAAGAGAGGCCTTGTTGCCTGACCTGGATTCGAACCAAGACAAACAGAGTCAGAGTCTGTCGTACTACCGTTATACTATCAGGCAGTTTTCGGAATCATAATTAATTCCGTTATTTTCGGCTGCAAAGATAACTTAGACAGTTGAAACCTAGGCGAATATCAGAGGAATAAGAGTGGCATTTTATCAACAGAACCAGGCTCTTTAAACGAATCAAACTTCCATCATTCTGACAGAATAAATGGGAATCAAATTATATTTATTTGATTGTCAATGTTTTATGTCATTAAAAAATTGCGTTCAAAAAGTTACGAAAGCCCAACCCACAGTTACTAAACTATGAATAAGAAAATTCGGTTTTCCGATTCAGAGCTGGTAGAAGCGATTAGCGAGAAGGATATGCTGGAACAGGCCATATTACAACTCTACCAGGATCACGCGACAATCACCAGATCTTTTATTATGGGCAAAGGCGGAACAGAACAGGACGCCGATGATATCTTCCAGGAAACGGTTGTTTCATTTATTGATACCGTGCAGAAAGGAAAATTTAAACAGGAATCCGGCATCCGGACTTTCCTGATTTCCATATCAAAACACCTTTGGTACAATGAAATCAGGAGAAAACAAAGAGCCGGAAACCGCGAGAAACTGTATGAAACTGAACGTGATCCGGAAGAAACAGGCATAGCAGAAGTTATACAGGACCGGGAGTTGAAACAGCAATTAAATCAGTTGCTCCGGGAACTGGGAGAGTCCTGCAGAAAAATTCTCGAACTTTTTTACTACGAGAACTTGTCGATGAAAGAAATTGTAACGCATTTGCATTATGAAAACGAACAGGTGGTAAGAAATAAAAAATATAAATGTCTGCAGCAGTTAACTGAAAAGATGAAACAAAATCCGCTTGCAGCAAAACAAATAAACGAACTGATCTCCAATTAACCATATGCAACAGAACAGCGAAATATTAATCGATTACCTGGATAACCTGCTGAGCGGGGAAGAATCCGCTCAGGCGGAACAGTGGATTCGTCAGGATCCGGCCACAGCCCGTGAATTCGGATACCTGAAACTGGCGGTGGACACGGTTCGCCGCGATGCCATCCAGGCACGGGTTTCATCCGTTCGCCAGTCCTTTGAAAACCAGGTGGTCCGGACCGTAAAACCACAGGGAGCCGTTGTTCGGCGCCTGCATAGCGGAAGTCTGCGGATTGCCGCGGTTCTGGTACTGTTCCTGATTTCTGCAGTCGTATATAAATATATCTCGGTAAATAATGAATCGGTTTATAAGCGGCAGTTCAGCGGCTATGAATTAGGCACGCTGCGCGGACCCGGGGCCCACGACAGCCAGTCGGAGGCATACCGGAATAAAAACTGGAATGACGTGGTGGCTGCTTACAACGCTGAAAATAACCCGACCCGTAAATCGGTATTCCTGGCCGCCATGGCCCAGATGGAGTTGGCCCATTTCCCGCAGGCCGTGACGCTCTTCGAAAAAATACTGAACCCCACCGACGGGGGCAACGACAGCTTCCGCGAGGACGCCGAGTACTACGGTGCCCTGGCCTATCTGCGCAACCATCAGACCGATAAGGGACTTGCGCTGCTGGGCCGGATCCAGGCCGATACCAGCCATACCTATTGGCCGCTCGCGTCTAAATTATCCGCTATCGACCTGAAAATCATTGAGTTAAAGAAATAAAATGAAATCGGTTACATTTCCTTTCCCGGCGGGTACTAAACAGTGAGCGGTTCTTTGAAAAGAGAGATAAACAGACCGGCCAACCGGAAATGATAATAACTAATTCTTGATCCAATAACCGAATGAAAAGCAGATCCCTGAAAAACCATTTGAATCCAATCCGATAAAAACCAGCGTCCAATCCATGAAATGCCAAATCAAAAGTCGGCGTATCCCTGAAAACACTGAGTAGGTTTAGACAACGTCCATTTAAAATCCCAATATCAACTGTGAAAAGCGTCGACTTTTTTTTCTTTTCTTTTCCTGATCGTCAAAACGAATATCATACCGCAACTCATTGCGAAAACAGCCCAGAACCAGGGCTGTTTTTTTTTGAACAATTGCCCGGGGTCTCCCGTGAGAACTATATGTGACCAGTAGGCAGGATTCCGGTTTGTAGGATTATTCCGGATAAAATCAAGTTTCGCCTTTTGCAATGCACGCGACTTTGAATCGCCCGCCTCGAGGTAAGTATAAAATAACTTCAGAATTTCAGCAGTGGAACGGTCATCGGCCTTCCATAACGTATTGACAGTGCTTGGGCAACCTGAATATAAAAATGCGCGGGCAAAGCTCATAACCCCTTCATTATGGACAAGCTCCCCCCTTCCGGTCTCACAAGCACTAATCACCATCAACCGACAGCTATCCATATGCAGGGAATATATTTCATCCAGAAATAAAAAGTCTTCAGAACGTAATCCCGCTGAAGGATAAAAAGCAATATAAGAGGCAGAGGGGTTTTCCAGGTCAGTAACAGCGTGGGTTGCCAGATGTATAATCGGAAAACGGTTCAGATTTGCTAAAAATTCTTCTTTCGTCCCCTGCTGATCGGCAAATTGCCTTCCTGTTAATCCGGCAATTTCACTTTTGGAAAAAGGTAATTTTTCCATCCAGCCCATACCTTCAGATTGCAGGTCCACACTTCTCTGTGAAAAGGGCGCGAATGAAAGCACTGTATTTTTAGAAACGGATTCTCCGGAATAATTCTCATCTTCCACAATGAAGCGGGCAGAAAATTCATAGCTGACAGCATGGTCTTCAATTACCAATTTACCTTTTTTGTCCTCATATAGTGATTCAATAGGAAGTTGAAAAAAAAGTCCGTCCGGAACGATAATCCACTGGCTTTTGTTCCCGGCCAGGTCAATGATCGGCTTTGTCAATTGTGAATACAACGATTCGCTGAGCCCGGCCGTTTTCATATGTCTTCCGCTCTCAGCCGTTTGAAGTATCTGAATCCAGGCCTGCATTTTCTGACGGATTGCATTGCCACTGTCAAGCTGTATATTATCCAGGGACGATTTTGTAAGAACAAATACGTCGATTTTGTCCGGTTCATTATAAAAACTTATAAGTGCCTGATCCCGATCCATCTTATTTTGTAATTGCTGAATCGTGGGAAAATCATCAGAATATTTTAACCGGTAGAACCGCTGATCCCCTTCCATTTTCCTCCGCAGATTTACCAATTGGGTTTCGTATCCGGATTTTTCTTCATTGATCTTTTGAAGTTCCTTTGTATCTATGCGGCCATCTGCTTTTGTATTTAAACGCGCGATATTAAAGCGGATATTTCGTTCTTTTGCTGTCAGTTCATTTTCTGAGCCCGAAGCCCGGAAGAAATTTCTCTCCCTGATCTGCGAGCTCATAACGGATGCCTTGTTCTTTTCAGAAATTAAAAACCCTTCCTCGAGATAATTTGCATTCGGATAAATTTTGTTTAATTGAAGACAGGCAGACAGCGCATTCGAATACAACCTTCCACTTTTCTGTTTGAGTAAAATCTTGGCATCGTCCATTTCGTAACTTCTTTCAATATATGACAGCAATAAAATGGCTGACTGATCAGCGTCGTAAGCCGCTTTGAGATCTTCCGGACGGGATGTTTTTTGATATACTTTTTCCCAGGCAGCTGCCTTCTTTTCGAGCACTTCAAACAAGCGGTAATAGGCAAAAGTTCCTATAAAACTGCTGGGGTTTTTCCGAACATCCGTATCTGAAAAATTTCCGCAGAATATCACCATTGCCCGCTGCAAATGGTTAAGGGCCGCCTCCGGATTCCCGAGTTCAATATTAAAATCACCACTGTATAATTCGTTAACTGCGTCGTCGAGTACATTTGTATGAAGCGATTTTTTATCCCTTTGATACCGTTTTAGAAATTCTTCAGCGGCACCCGAATTCCCCGATTCCAGCGAGATCCTGGCCATTTCATTCAGTACTCCGGGTACGGTCGAAATTTTTACTTTCCGGAAGGATGCCAGTGCGGAATCATATTGATGCAGACCGGCATAGGCTCTTCCCATATTCATATACAGGGCGTCAGGAAATAACTGATTGCGCTGAATTTTTCTGTAAATACCAAGTGCCTGTTCAAACAAGCCGAGCTTGTTATAACAGGTAGCCATATTCAATTGCAAACTGTAGGCAAAATCATCGGCCGGGTTTTTGGCGGTAATCTGCCCAAGCGCCTGTGTGAAATAATTTTTGCTCTGCAGATAATTTCCGTTGTCATAATACAATACACCGAGCGTATTATATAATCGTATCCGGTCCTCGAAGGAGCCTGCCATGCTACCGTTCTCTTCTGCCCTTAACAGGAAATAACTTGCTGAATCAAAATTGTTCAGATTATAATATCCCGATCCGGCAAACACATCCATTCTGAATTTCTCATCCGGGATCCCGGCATAGAGCATTGCTGTCCGGTATGCTGCCGTTGCATCGGTATAGTTCCGATATAATTCGAACAGTATGCCCAGTTTAAAATTTGCCTGGTATAAGAGACTGTCCCGGATCCGGGTGGTGTTTAAATGGTTCAGGCCGGTAATAACCTGTCTGAATCCTGATATGCAAAGACTGTCGGCTGCAGGACTATTATTGGCTGTATTGAAAAGCCGATCCGCACGTTCATAGGCCGAAATCATCAATTTAATCGGAGGATCGCCGGCAGTAAAGGATTTGAAAGAAAAAAACAGCAGGAAAGAGAGTAGTATAAAAAAAACTTTCCCGGACATAAAACATGCTTTTAATAGCTCTGTTCTAACGTCCGGGAAAGCGCAATATTGTCAGCCGGAGAATGGGTTAATTATTCCGGACAATAATAATAAGGGGCGGTCTGGGAGAAGGTCCCTTGCTCAGCAGCAGGTCCCCAAGGGTATTCAACAGACTGGTCGTGATGGATGACAGTAAGTTGGGCGGTACATCCGATTTATGGTTATAAAAAACCAACTGTAATGCGATTTTCTGGGGTGCATTATTACTGTTATCGTTTAACTTATAATATATCGTCGTATTAATGGTAGTACCGTCGATGGGCAGCAGGGCAAAAAGACTTTTCTGCATCGTTTTCTGTAAATCGATAAACCCGGTTTTCTGATCGATTTCGATCCCCTGGTTATGCGCATAATTATTGTAATCAAATACGCAACCAGGACCCTGGTTGCTTGCACACGGAGAGGGTGCAGCCGGATTGGCATCAAAATATGGCGTCGCGGTCTTTTGGCTAAGAGAAAGAACGTACACGCTATCCATATAAGCCGCCCCGCCAACAATCAATTGCGACATACAGGTATCGGTAGTACCGGCTTTCACAAATGCTACCGAATATCGTGCACCGGTTTCAGATCCTGTCAGATCAATGGCACCCGTATGGGAATTCATGACCAGACCGGCTGGCCAGGATAAATAAGTTCCCTCCACGCCCTGATTATTCTGCGGATACGCGTAAAAGTCACCCGAACTTGGCTGCGGGTAAATAATACTGTCTCCATAGTAGGGTGCAAAATTACATCCCTCCGCAGGAGCTGCAGGATAAGGTATCTGCACCGGTGACGGAGTTGTCGTTGTAGTTGATGTTGAATCGTGTGGTCTCACCGGAGTCACGACCGGATCCGGACCGGGTGTATCGACGACGGATGATTTCTTACATGCAACCGCCGTTAAAATAAGGGCAATCAGGATGACAGATCCTTTGTGTAAATTCTGTTTCATGGGTATTAGGGATTATGAAAACCAACCACAAAATACTCGGAAAACCCTGTATCTGCAAGTGTTTTAGCGTATAATTTACTAGTAAAAAATGCTGCTTTTTTGCGGTTGCTCGCATCCCGGTTTGAAAAGAATTCCCAATTCCGGAATTTTAGAACCTCGGGCACCGCACTTCATGTGTGCCGCCATCGGTGGTTTTCTTGAAAAGATAAATCAGTGAGATTTCGAATCCACCCTGGCTTTGGGATGCCGGTTTAAATCCGGAGATATTAACGTCATAACTTATTCCGAGATTAAAACTTCCATAGTCGAGTCCGACATATGGAATCAGGGCATCCGAAACATTGTTGGCCCGGGCCCAGGCGCCGATATACACATTCACGGGTTTGGTTTCATCTGTGGTTGCGCTTAATTCCAGCGCACCCCCGAAAACAATTTCGCTTGCGGTTGACTGTTTGTTATAAAGGGCACTGACATACCAGGTTTTTCCGGTACTCGCAGATGGGAAATAACCGCCCCCATGCACCGTGATACGGGTGGGAACAGTAAAATCATCTGTGCCAAGAAATGACATCTTGGGCTGATTAAGATGGTATGCAGCTACTCCAAAGTAAATCTCATTATCACCGTTTAAGGAACCGTTATATAAAACGCCGGCGTTCATATCAAAATAACTTGCCGTGACCATCTGAAGATTTACGGGTTCCGAAGCGGAAGGAAGCCAGGTACCATCGATTTGCAGACCATCCACGAAATGAAGGCGGGGACCATCCAGAACACGGTTTGCATAGGTTCCCTGGAATCCCACACCGATGGTATTCAATCCATTTTCATCAATCGTTTTATGGTAAGCAGTAGACAGCGCAAAATAATTGCTCGTTAATATTCCATTCGCCGTCTTGTCGGTCATTGCCATCATACCAATTCCCAGCCTGTCGGTCTCCGGAAGCATATTTTGCAAAATGGGCAGGTCGATCGATATCGTGGATGTGATATAGGCATTATTAACCGTAGGCCACTGATTACGATAGTTGCCAGCTACCCGCAGGTCTCCATTGAATTTTCCGGTCAGTGCAGGATTCAATGTCAGGGGTGAAGCGAAAAACTGTGAAAAATGCGGGTCCTGCGCAGAAACCACGTTCGTTAGTAAAACCAATAAAAGGAGAACATGAAACTTTTTCATCTTCGTTTTTTGCGCTATCTCAATAATTCAACAGTTCCTTTTAATATAAAATTTTCACCGGTGAAACAAATCATTTCAGCAACATACACATAAGTATCCGCGGGCTGCATAACACCATTCAGAGTACCATTCCATCCAAACGTTTTATCGTTTGGCGGGAAATCTTTTCTTGAGTACAGAAGCTGACCCCAACGGGAATAGACCTGGAAAGATTTTACGATTTTGACTCCGCTGCCGGTAGGATAGAAATAATCATTATTTCCGTCGAAATTCGGACTGAATGCATTGGCCATAAATACGCCACTCTGCAGGCATAACAACCGCAGGGTTACAGATGTAGACGAAACACAACCGGTCGCGGTTTTAACCGTCAGTTTATAGGTAGTTGGCGCCAGCGGCGTACTGATCGGCGATGCACAATCAGTACAACTCAGATAGATCGGCGGTGTCCATTCCCAGGATACAACATCCGCACTGAATTCCGGATCGATCTGCACATCCGTTCCCGACAATACGGGAGCCGGTTCCGGTATTTTAACAGCCGGCAGTGAGTCTACTGTGACTTTAATAGTTGCTGTATCCAGGAAACATTTGTACTTATCTTCCCCGATCACCGTGTAACTGGTAGTTGCCGGTGGTTTAGCTATCACCGAATCGCCCGTGGTTTTATTCAGCGTATTCCCCGGCGCCCACAGATAAGTATTTGCACTGTCGGCCCAAAGTAGCGCCGTACCGCCAATACAAATGGTTGTATCCGGGGAGGCAGGCATCGGGAACGGCCCGATTACATGCACCGAATCATAAGCCATCGCTACACAACCCACCGGGGATGAAACCTGCAATGAAGTAACGAAGTCTCCCGGATTCGTGTATTGGAATGTCGGATAAAGAATGTTCGATGTATCTGTGGCTGCGCCCGTTCCGAAATCCCAATGATATGTCAGAGGATAACCAAGTGTGTCGGCGACATAACTCACCACATGCGGTCCATAAGAAATAAATCCTGTTCCACATAGTGTAACCGGTGGACCCAGCGCGGCAAATAGAGTATCTATCAGGATCTGATGATCTGATTTATAGGATAACTGACAACCGGTAGAGTCCGTGAGAATGAGTGCAGGTGTAAATAACCCGGGCAATGAATATGTGTGTATGGCAGTCGAATCCTGCGTAGTCAAAACAGTTCCGTCTCCAAAATCCCAAGTATAAGATCCCACATAACTCGCAGTTGCATGCAACGTATCTGCAGCCGGCGCGCAGGCCTGGTAAAGAGGCGTATAAAGTTTAGCAAACGGCCCTTTAACTGTTATCGTATCATAGGAAATAACAGAAATCCCATTTGCTCCAAATCCAGTTAGAGATACGATGTATGTACCCGGGATGTCATATTGATACTTGGGGGTTATTTTGTTGTCCGCTGTCCCTTTGCCATCTCCGAAATCCCAGTGCAGACCGGTCGTATTTACGGGCACGGCAGTGAAATTCACGAATAGCGGTGGGCAGCTTGAATTGTTAAAATAATATGATGAATCGGTAAACGGCGCCGCGATATTTTGAATTTTTAAAGGCACTACCAGGGTATCTATACAGGTTCCCGCCATTGTCGGATACGCGATCAGGGTAACCGTGTCGGTTCCTATATTCGGGAATATATGAACCAGGGAATCGGCACTGGTGGAAGTTGCCCCATCGCCTGAAAAACGCCACAGATAGGTTACGCCCGTATTCTTAATACTTGTATTGTAAAATGTGATTGGGAATCCCGGTGTGATCGTGGTCGGTTTCCAGGTAAGATTGGCTTTTGCTCCATAAATGAGCACCTGTGTTACAGAAAGTTTTGCCGTGGCCTTACAGCCATTGGTATCTGTAACCGTCAGCTGAGGATTGTATGTGCCCGGAAATGCATACAAATGCTGAACCGTATCTCCCGTTGTATTGGTCTCTGTGTTACCATCTCCGAAATTCCATTGCCATAGATTGATAGGAACTCCTTCAAAGGGCTTCGATGAATCTGAAAAAATAACGGGCGCATGATAACAGAGCTGACTTTCATCACCGAACGCTGCTATCGGACCTACAATATGGATCGGAATATAATTAGTCGTGTCAAAACATCCGAAGAATCCGGATTGTATGATGGCGCGTATACTGTCTTTCCCGTGTTGCAGATTGCCCACGGATCCGTTGAACGAAGTTTTGATGGCAGTTCCGCCGGTAGGATTGAAAGTAGTTCCGTCATTATACTGCCACCTGACCAGATTATAATAAGTATTGGACCCGGAAGCTTTTCGCTGATAGTTCGTATCGAGTACATTGATCGTAACGGGCAGCGTGGCATTTCCGCAAATCGTATCCTTAGTGGATTTCAGCACCGGATTCTGTTTCTTCAAAACATAAACAGGAACCGGTCCGGTGGTTTGCCAGCAGGTTCCGAATAACACCTGGACGGAAGCAGTATAAACGCCCCCTTTTGGATAATGATGATTTTTTGTTGCTATATACACATTATCGGAATCGTTGGGCGATCCGTCGCCATAAGTCCAGATATACTGGGTACCTCCACCCGGAACAACCGTTAAAGCCGCCGTCAGCCGGTCGCTGTCACAATTATTCACCACGGTGAGTTTAGGTATGGGTGTTGTTTTCACATACCGGACGATCGTTGTGTCAACAGGCGCACAACCCGGACTTGACGCGATCAGCGTCATCGTATAGGATCCGGGGTTATTATACAGATGGGTATGATAAATATTATTATTAATATCCGACTGACCATCTCCGTAAAACCATTGGAATTTGGCTGCACTGTCGTCCAGATTAATAAATGTTTCCAGCTGGTTTGGTGTACAGGGTAAGGAATCCGCGGCAGCAAATATTGCCCGGGGTTTGGGGTATACAATGATTGTATCAGATGGAAATGCTCCACCCGAGCATCCGTGAATTGTTGTAAAACTGAGATTAATGATGTAGGTACCCGGTTTAGAAAAAACATGTATGGGATTAGACCCGGTTTGCGGGGGGGTTCCATCTCCAAACGTCCAGAGATAGGTTCCGAGAGTATCTGCCGATTTTGCCGAAAAGGTGGCCTGTACATCGGCACAATAAAGCGGGTCAGGGATCAATGTCGTATCATGATGAATGGTGGCCGTTGGCTGTGCCGTATTAAAGGTTTCTGAAACAGTGGAACTACACCCGTTGGCATTTGTAATCGTAAGTGTCGGAGAAAATAAGTTATTAGTAAGATAGGTAAATGTCGGATTCTGTAAATCTGACGTATCCCCAGGATTGCTGGTAAAATTCCAATGCCATCTGGTCGCTCCCAAACTGGTATCCTGAAAGTTGACAACCATCGGCGAAGAGCAGCTCGTTCCCTTGTTTAAAATGAAAGGACTGATATTGGGAGCCGATAAAATCGTTATATTTTTCTTTACTGAATCGAGACAGGTTCCAAATTGCTGATACAGCGTTACCGGATAGGTACCACCGGCAGCAAAACTATGTCCATAGGTAAACCCGATCCCGCTTCCCCCGTCTCCGAAGGACCATAACGGACTTCCGGTTGGAGCAGGTGAACTCTGATCAAAAAAGACAACTGTATTTCCGGGACAAAGATTGGCAGTAGTGGTAAAGTTCGAACTGAAATTGGCGGCATTGATGAATGCGGGTTTGGTCATCGTGGATGAACATCCATAGGTATTGGAAACAACCAGACTGATATCATATTTTCCCTTGGTTGCATACTGATGGGAAGGATTTGTAAGTGTACTTGTGCTGCCGTCTCCAAAATCCCAGGCGTAACTTAAGGCACCGTCTCCCGTAGATGTATTATGAAATTGCACAGTCTGACTAAGGCTGCAAAGCGCTGCCGAGTCCACATTAAAAGACGGCGCCAATGCCGGATATACCGTTACCATATCGGGAACTTTCCATGTGTTGATACAACCAAAACTGTTGGTCGCAGTCAGGCTCACCGTATATGTACCCGGAAAGAGATAGGTATTATTTACCGTACTGGATACAGTGCTTTGTGAATTACCGTCGCCAAAATTCCAAATTGAACCAGTTATAGTGCCGTCACCCGGACTAATGACACTGGAAAAATTAACGACCAGAGGGGCACATCCGATCGTTTGCGTTGCCGATAAATTGATTGTCGGTTTTTTGAATACAGTAATCGTCTTCGATATCGTGGATGTTTTTGGGCCATCATTGATCGTAAGAGTAACCGTATAGTTCTGCCCATTAAAATAAGTGGCGGAAACCGGATTATTCTTTACGCTTGTAGTAATTCCGTTCCCGTTACCAAATGTCCAGGTATAGGATGAACTAGCACTTGTACCCGTGGAAGTATTTGTAAAACTAACAGCGAGCGGGGAACAACCCTGGGTAGCGCTGGGCGTAAAATCCGCCACCAGCTGAGCCATGACAGGTCTCGTACCTACCAGCAATAAAAAAATCGCCAGCAGATAGATCGATCTTACACCTCGGGTT
>Ga0206903_10106_pt1 | contig 27262 bp, 20 predicted proteins | sample Alteio_BWOrgHeat_45_FD_152959 | JGI IMG/M metagenome (GOLD analysis project Ga0206903, IMG submission 152959) | Enriched cells from forest soil in Barre Woods Harvard Forest LTER site, Petersham, Massachusetts, United States -... | ecosystem: Environmental > Terrestrial > Soil > Temperate forest >... | reverse complement strand
TTATACAGCAATCCTGATGCAAGAGCTGCAGTTGCAGCGCAGGCGTATAATGCAGCTGATACTACAGGGCAGGCATTTATTAACCGTATAGATACTATTAAAGCGGCCACGCCTGCAACCGTACAAGAACTGCAGAATTCTTTAGATTCAGGATTGTATAATATCAATAAAGCAAAGGCAGCGCTGAATGAAAATTTACCTTTTGGATGGACGACAAATTCTTTTAGAGCGCTTTTCCCAAAGAGTGATTTTTGGGGTAGTGTTCTTGGTTTGCTGGGCAAAATAACCGGGCTAGCTGCAACAGTGTTTGCTATGATGATGGGCGCTCCGTTCTGGTTTGACCTTTTAAATAAAGTTGCGAACCTGCGTGGTACCGGAGGGAAACCTACAAGCAGTTCAGGAGCAGATAATACTACTCCAACACCAAATCAGTCGCCCCAACCCATAACAATATCTCTAAACACAAATAAAGAAGAGGAGGCTGTTGGTTAATATGGCACGCATGATTGTTATAGCAAACAGGTTATACAGGCGCTCGGCGCCTGTTGCAAATATGATTGACAGAAGCAACGTAATAGACATTGTAACCAAAGGTTTCAGTTTTGATAGCATCGGGGAAACATTTACTGTAGCCGGTACCTGGTATGAAGACAGCGCCAATCATTTTTATTGGGGTGGAGGATTAATGGCAGATACAACAAGTATACCTGCTTCGGCAACAACTCCGGCTCCGCCTGTAACTCCAGCTACGCCTGTAACTTCAACTCCGCCTGTAACTTCAAATCCATCAACAACTTCAACTACTACTGTTTCATCACCAACTCCAACTCCTGCATCATCATCCGGTGCAGTTGCATTAACGCCTGATGAAACCTGTTTTAATTTTATAAAGCAGGGTGAAGGCTTTAAGTTGCAGGCTTACCAGGATAGTGCGGGCGTATGGACAATTGGTTACGGAACTATTATGTATGAAGATAATACGCCGGTAAAAAAAGACGATGTTATCACTGCTGATAGAGCTGAGCAATTATTAGAAAACGAAATTGTAAAGAAAAGCGCTACGATAACAGCGGCTTTGTCTGACACAGCAGTAAACCAAAACCAGTATGATGCCCTGGTAAGTTTTGCATTTAATGTAGGCAGCGGAGCTTTATTAAGTTCCACTTTATTAAAAAGAGTGAAAGCCAACCCGGCAGATCCTGCCATAAGAGATGCTTTTTTAATGTGGGATAAAGCAAGAGTTGATGGCGTGCTTACAGAAATACCAGGCTTGAAAAAAAGAAGGGAAGATGAAGCTGATCTTTATTTTTCATAGTGAAATAAATTTTGTTCCCTGAACCAAGCAAATAACCATACAACTATTTCAACAAACTTTATATTGATTTAATACAGCTGTGATGCGACAGCTTTAAATTGCAATTACTTTAAACAATAAACATTTGACGTGTATTGCAACTTTTATGAAATTATACCTGAGCTTGTTATTAGCTGTTTGCATTAATTCACTTACTGCGCAATCAATCATACAGATCAACGATACACTTACTGCACATCGCTACGAATTCTCTGCATTAGCAAAGTGGCATAATAAAATTTTGCTGGTGCCACAGAATCGCAGAAATGTTATTGATTCAATTTATTTAATCGATAGTTCTGAAATAGAGCAATCGCTTCAAAAAAATAATATCGCCGCACATACAACTTTCGTAATAAAAAATTTAAGGCATGCAGGTCCAAGAAAAGATTCGCTTTACATCAACAATATTTTATTGGAAAAATATGATGGGTTTGAAGCTTCGGTTGTAAAAAACGATACTATCTTTTTTTCTTTTGAAGCAGACACTGCTTTTTGCTATTTGGTAAAAGGTATTATTGACGAACGTACAAAGTCAATTAACATGTTGCGGGATACATTGCATATCCCCAATACTTATCCGATTGATAATGCAGGATATGAGAGCCTTGCCTTGTTGCCGGGTAAAGATTCCCTGATAGCTTTTTTTGAATGTAATAAAGATGTTGAAACGGCAAGGGCATTTATGTTTGGCACAGATTTAAAAGGCGCACCCAAACCTGTTGAATGGCAACGACCGTTATATTTCAGGATCACAGATATTTATGCTTTAAATGATAGTGAACTTATCGGCATCAACCGCTTATTCACAAGCAAAGCTTATCCTTATGAACGCGATGATTACATTCAATGTGAAAATTTAAGCACAGTTGAAAAGCAGCTTACAAACGGCGGAACGATTGATACCTGTTTTAACCAACTGGTTAAACTGAAGATCACTAATAATAAAATAAGCTGGCAACCACTTGCATTTATTTCTTTAGGCGATGCAGATAATTATGAAGGCATTGCTCCTTTTAAAGACGGCGTGTTGATCGTGGTTGACGGAGAGCCCGGTAATAATCCATGTAAACTTGTATATATGCAACTAAAATAGTTGTTTGTTGCTTGTATACATGCTTACATAGTTGCCTTATAAATTCTCTCAATTATATCAACCACTTTCATTCCTTCTGCTGCACTTGTTGTGATTGATTTTTTGTTTTGTAAAACATCAATCACGTTTTGTATAACGAAATGATGATTGGCAGCACTTCCTGAATAATCGGCATAATCATTAGCCATATTTGAAGAAGGCAGTTGCGGCATTGAATAATTTTTTATGTGGCAATATTCTATTTTATCCATGTATTGGCCGCCGATTTTTACGCTTCCTTTTTCTGCAATGATGGTAATGCTGCTTTCAAAATTTTTATTCCATACAGCAGTTGAAAAACTCAGGCAACCCAAACTGTTTTCTCCAAATTCAAACAATACAACCCCACTGTCTTCAAATTCAGTAAGCTGTTTATGACTGAATGATTGAAAACGTGCGCTGATATTTTTTATATCACCGAATATCCAGTAAAAAATATCAATGAAATGCGAGAACTGCGTGAATAAAGTGCCGCCATCCAATGTTTTGCTTCCATGCCAGCTGTCTTTTGTATAATATCGTTCATCCCTGTTCCAGAAACAATTCATTTGCACAGAATATATTTTTCCTAAAATATTTTCATCAACAATTTTTTTAAGCCATGCGACGGGGGGTGAGTAGCGGTTTTGCTTTACAATAAACACCTGCACGTTATATTTATTGGCAGCATTAATGATCGCAATTGCATCAGCGGTATGTAAGGTCATCGGCTTTTCAATAACCACATGCTTATCATGTTGCAAACATTCAATTGCCTGTTGTGCATGCAGTCCGTTTGGAGTTGCAATATTCACTACATCTGTTGCTGTGTTTGATTCAAGGAATTCATTTAATGATGAAAAGAAAGGAACATTAAATTGTATATTTAATAATTCAGGCCTTTTAATATCGATCAATGCAGTAAGTTCAGCCTGCGGATTTTGTTCAATCAACTGTGCATGGCGTTTACCAATATGTCCGCATCCAACCACTGCAAATTTTACTTTCTTCTCTTCAGCATTCATCAGCTATTTGTATGCTTGTTTTTTCTTTCTAAATATTTTTTCTGCAATAATAAATAAAATAAAACCGGCGCAAACATAAACCAATAACAAAGGAGATTGTGTTGAAAGGGTTTTATAATTATTCGGATGAATTGTTTCCATTGTAACAAATGGTTCTGTGTCGCGTTCCTGATTGATTATATCTCCGTTAGCGCTTATTGATCCTGCATAACCATTATTGCAATTAATGGCCACATCTTTTCTTGTTTCAACTGCTCTTAATCTTACTGTATAAAAATGATTGCGTACGATGTATGTATTGCTGAACCATCCATCATTGCTCATATTGCATAAAAATTCAGCTCCGGATTTTGAAGCGTTTGCTGCAGATTGCGCGCAGGCTGTTTCATTGCAGATCATAATACCGGCTTTGCCATACGGCGTTTGCAGCGGTTGATCATGTGTAACATCGTTGCTTACAAAAAAGCCTTTGCTTGAAAAGAATGGTATGTTTAAGCTGCCTATTGGTTTTTCAATAAGCGACAATAAAAATTGTTTATCATACCTGCCGGCAACATTTCCGTCAGGCAAAATGCAGTATGCAGAATTATTAACGGTATTTCCTTCTACCTCTGTATTGATGCCTAATATATGTGTTGCATTGGCGGGCGCAGACTCCTTCAATATTTCATTTACAAGGTCGTCGTCTTTTCTGTATGTCCATGGTATCGCAGACTCAGACCATAAAATAATATCGGGTTTTTGTTGAGCTGCTTGTTTATTCAGATCGAGCAAGCGTTGCACCAGCCTGTTGCCATTGGCGTCATCCCATTTTATATCTGGCGGAATGTTTTCATCAAGCACTGCAACTTTTACGCTCCTGGCATCAGTAAGTTTTGAATTAAAATTTGAATAAATGAAATAACCGCATACGATGTAAACAAATATTACAGCGACAGGAATTAATAATTTCTTCCATTGTTTTTGAATAATGAAAACAGCAAATAAATAATTTACTGCTACAACGATAAACGTTAGTATATATAAACCGAAAAATGATGCGGGTTGAATAGCGTACAAATTTTCTATACATGCACTGCCGGCAAAAAAAGAAAACCATGGGAATCCTTGTGCAACAAATGACAGCAGGAATTCAAACACACAAAAAAGAGCGGCTGCAACAATACTGTTGCGTATAATAAATGGTAAAGCATGGGAAGACACCTTCAATAAAGAAAAACAAAACAATAAACTACTCCAGTATATTGAGACAAACAAAGTGCTTATTAAAAATACGCCGGCCCCGTATAAAAAATTATGGCCTGTAAAACGTTCCGCGCCGCTCATCATCCATGAATAAGCAAAACAGGAAAGAACAATTCCGAAGATAAATCCAACTTTTATGCTTTGCCTCGGTGAAGCATTGATCAAACAAGCGAATAAAGGCACAAAAGCGATCAACCCGGCAAGAAAATTTATTTCTCCTATTGCAATAAACACCAGCAGTGCGGCAATGGCAGCAGCAAAATTTGGATGAAGAATTTTCTTAAGCATTACTCACAAAAGTAACAGCCGCTTTAGAAGTCTGACAATAAAAAAAAGAGCTTTTCTAAACTCTTCTTCATCTCCATCTCCATACTCCCCCGGTAATGAATGCAAAAAGATGATAAGAAAAACAATGCCTGCAATTTTTTGAATGAAATGTTTTTTATAACAATGTTTAGGTTTTTTCAACAATGCTATTGTTTAATTTATAATAGTCGCCTGAAGTTGAACAAACTGCAATGCCTTCTTTATTGAAATTTAATTTGCTTCCATATTCACTTATCCAACCTGTTTGTTTTGCAGGATTACCGGTAACCAATGCATAAGCGGCAACATCTTTTGTAACTACAGAACCTGCGCCAATAAAAGCAAATTCATTAATGGTTATGCCGCAAAGTATGGTAGCATTAGCGCCGATAGTTGCACCTTTTTTTATAAACGTTTTTTTAAACTCATGTTTTCTTGAAACAGCGCTGCGTGGATTAATAACATTGGTGAATACACAGGATGGTCCGAGGAAAACATCATCTTCGCAAACAACACCATCGTACAAAGAAACATTATTCTGCACTTTTACATTATTGCCCAGAACAACTGTTGATGCGATAAATACATTTTGCCCGATAGTGCAGTTGTTACCAACGGTACAGCCTTTCATCAAATGAGAAAAATGCCAGATCTGCGTGCTTTCGCCAATGATAGCGCCTTCATCAATTACAGCAGTTATATGTGCAAAAAAGCTTTGCGGCATTGTAATTTTATCACAGCAATAGTAGAATTATTTTTCTATACGGTAAAAATATTACTTAACGTGAATTAAGGCTGATAAAACAACTTCCATTAATTAATCGGAGACGGTTATATAAGGTTAAGTGTATAGTCTAATATGAGCAAACAGGTTATTTCCATGGAAAATAGATCTTCGATCACTGGATCGAAGATCTATCGAAGATATACCGACCAATGACCGACCAAATGAGCTTTCCCTATACTGTCTTGGACCGTGTTTTATTTAAGTTGTATGCACAAAAAAGCCACTACTTTTCAGCAGGGGCTTTTTTAGGAAACATTTTAAAAATTATCTATTTCTGAGAACCGCTCTTATTCCAGTCTTTAGTGTTTTTATCTTTTTGTTCATTCTGATTATCACTTTTGTGAGTATCTTTTTTTGAACTGTCCATGGAAGCATTTCCCTGGTTGCCGGATCCTGCATGATGCTGGCCGCTTGCATTTTGATTTGAAGTGCCGGAATTACTCATATTGCCCGAACCTTTTGAAGATTGGTTACCATGATTTCCCTTATCACTCTCATTTTTTTGTGCTGTGCCTGACTGGCTTCCACCTTTGTCCTGCCATGATTTTTCACTTTGATCAGCACCCGTTTCACTACTCATTCCTGTTCCTTTGTTATGAGATTGATGTGGAGTGTTTTTTGTGTTTTCGTGTTGATTACTGTTTTTCTTTTCATTGGTGCTTTCGTTTGCATCCTGTGTAAGATCCATTTTTTTGGACTTGTCGGATGGATTATTTGTGTTCATAAAAAATTGTTTTTAATGATTAACAATAGTCTTTATAAAACAAATAACAAGCCATTGCAATTACCTGTTATATGTATTTACAGGCCTGGGATTAATTTTCTTAATAATTAAATAATTAAGTCAATATTGATGCGCTGCTTACTCAATTTCTTAAAGGTTTGGCAAGCGTTCTCTTATTTTTGCGCTTTTACATGAAAGATTTTAAGAGATATTTAATTACGGCGGCCTTGCCTTATGCCAACGGGCCTATTCATATTGGTCATTTAGCGGGAGTTTATTTACCCGCTGATATTTATGTCAGGTATTTACGTGCCCGTAAACGCGATGTGAAATTTGTAAGCGGAAGCGATGAACATGGTGTGCCCATAACTATTCGTGCTATGAAAGAAGGCATCACTCCGCAACAAGTGGTTGATAAATATCATGCGATAATAAAAGATAGTTTGGCACAAATGGGTGTTTCGTTTGATATTTATTCAAGAACATCCAATCAGGTTCATCATAAAACTTCGCAGGATTTCTTTACCACTTTATATGATAAAGGTTTGTTTGAAGAAAGAGAAAGCGAGCAGTATTATGATGAAAAAGCAAAGACTTTTTTAGCTGACAGATACATCGTTGGTACTTGCCCGGTTTGCGGAAATCCAAATGCTTATGGTGATCAGTGCGAACGTTGCGGATCTTCTTTAAGTCCTGAAATGTTGATTAATCCGCGCAGCGCATTAAGCGATGCAACGCCAGTCAAAAAGAAAACAAAGCATTGGTATTTTCCTTTACAGAATTATGAAGGCTGGTTAAAGCAATGGATACTGGAAGATCATAAAGAATGGAAGAATAATGTGTACGGGCAATGTAAGAGCTGGCTGGATAATGGTTTGCAACCAAGAGCAATGACGCGCGACAGCAACTGGGGTGTGAAAGTTCCCTTACCTGATGATGTTCTTTACTCCTCCCCTGAAGGGGGAGGCCGGGAGGGGGCTGGAAAGGTTTTATATGTTTGGTTTGATGCGCCGATCGGTTATATCAGCGCTACAAAAGAATTGACCGATAACTGGAAAGATTACTGGCAAAGCGAAGATTCGAGGTTGATACATTTTATCGGGAAAGATAATATCGTTTTTCATTGTATCATTTTTCCTTCAATGCTGCACGCACATGGCGAATTTGTAGTGCCTGATAATGTTCCTGCCAATGAGTTTTTAAATATTGAAGGCGATAAAGTTTCCACTTCAAGAAATTGGGCGGTTTGGGTGAATGAATACCTGGAAGATTTTAAAGGTTGTGAAGATGTGCTGCGTTATGTTTTGTGCAGCAATGCACCTGAAACAAAGGACAATGATTTTACTTGGAAAGATTTCCAGGAAAAGAATAACAGCGAACTCGCCAGCATCTTCGGGAATTTTGTAAACCGCACATTTGTACTGATGCATAAATTATGCAATGGCAAAGTGCCGAAGCTACATGAAGATGTGATGGATGATGTTGATAAAGCTTTGATTGAAGACATTAGATCTGCAAAAACAAAAGTTGAAAATGCATTAGAAGAATTTCGTTTTCGCGAAGCTTTGTTTGAAGTGATCGACCTCAGCCGCAAAGGCAATAAATACATGCAGGAAAAAGAGCCCTGGAAGAAAGCTTCGAGCCTTGAGCGATTAGCTGCGAGCGAAGAAGATGGCTCAAAGCTCACAGCTCAAGGCTCACAGCAATTAATTGATAACTGTTTGCATTTGTGTTTACAGCTTACTGCAAATCTTACCATTCTTATCAATCCGTTTCTTCCATTCACTGCAAAAAAATTATTGCACATGATGAAGGTGGTTGATAAAATGCTGGATTGGGAAAATGCAGGTTCAGTAAAATTATTAAGTGTTGGTTATAGCTTACGTGCACCGGAAATATTATTCAGAAAAATAGAAGACAAAGAAATAGAAGCGCAAGTTCAAAAATTAAAAAACGGGTTAGTGAAACAAGAAAGCCCTAAATCCCTGAAGGGACTTGAAGAAACAGCTTCAACTTTGAACCAGGCTGAGGCTAATAACTCCCCTTTAGGGGATGGGGGCAAGCCAACCATTCAATATGATGATTTTGCAAAACTTGATCTGCGTGTTGGTAAAATTGTAGAAGCAGAAAAAGTGGAGAAAGCAGATAAACTATTAAAGCTTGAAATTGATTTAGGTTTTGAAAAGCGTACCATCGTTTCAGGCATTGCATTGCATTTTAAACCGGAAGAAATTGTTGGGAAGCAGGTTGTAGTTGTTGCAAACCTGGCGCCGCGTAAAATGCGCGGCATTGAAAGTAATGGAATGATATTAATGGCTGAAAACAATGCAGGCAAACTCATCTTCGTAAATCCAGATGAAGACACTGATGCAGGAAGCGGAGTGAGTTAGTAAAAAGACCTTGAAGGTTTTTTGAAGAACCTTCAAGGTCTTTTGTTTTTATTTCAATACCTGCAACTTTTCAATTATTGTTTTATCACTTATAAGATGCGTTGCTTTTTGCTGTGCATGAATAATGTTGGGTTTATTTGCATGGAAAGTAATAAAAAAATCATGAGACACTTGTATCAATTCAGGATGAGTTATAGCCCCTGTTGTTGCTAGATCATCGTAATAGCTGTTATGTTTTGATAATTGGTAATGAAGTGTTTTTTCAAATTGAAAAACATTATCAGTTGCATGTTCAAAAGCTGCGTAACATTTATAGCGGAAAGACGAATAGTTAAAATCAGGAACAATACAAAAATCAATTAAGGTTTGATGTGTTTGATTACATGTTTCTGCCATTGCCTGCTCTGCCTGTATGGGCAACATGTGTTCGCCGAACGGTGAAAAAATATCATTCAATCTTCCTTTTACAACCAGTCTGTAAGGTTGTGTTGAAACAAACTCAACAATGTCATTCATAACATAAGCCCATAAACCATTATTAGCTGAAACGATGATGTTGTAAGGCTTTGCGGGCTGTACATCTTTTAAAGATAGCCGCTCAGGGTTTTGCTGATGCATGTTTTCAAGCGCAACAAACTCATAAAAAATTCCCTGGTTACAGATAAGCTCCATGCCTTTTGTATGTGGTAGAACCTGGTATGCAAAATTGCCTTCTGTTGCAGAATAATTTTCCATCAACAATACAGCATCACCTAAATGATTGCACAATAAGTTTTCATACGGCTCATAATTCATACCGCTTAAAAAAACAGCTTTAAAATTTGGAAATGCATCTTTGAATTTCTTATTTGTGATGGCTTCAAATTGTTGCAGAAAGTAGGAGAGATAAACCGGTAATGCAACGATCATTCTTATATCATTGCCTTGTGCGTTTTGTATAATGTGTTTGATTTTTTCTAAAGGATCCTGAATAGATTTAATGGAATCGTTTGGTAATGAAAAATATTTTGTCCACGCAGGTTTGTTATACATTTTGATGGTGGAGATAGCACCATATAAAAAGCCGTTTATTTTTTCAAGGCGTTGCTGATCGACGAATGTAAGCACTTTGCTACCCATGAATGAAGTGTTGTTTAATTGTTGCGATAAATTACGCAACAAATACAAAGCTGCATATTGTGTTGAATGTAAAAATTCATTGGTTACGGGTAATAATTTTGGTTCGCCTGAAGTACCACTGCTCTTTCCAAAATAAGCAGGCAAACCCTGCCATAAAATATTTGCTTCCCTGCTTAAAATTCTTTTTATGTAAGGTTTAAAATCATCATAACTTCTTAACGGAACATGGCTTTTGAAATCATCATAATTATTGATTGTGTTGAATGAATGCTCTTTTCCGAAAGCAGTGTTTTTTGCTGCATTGAGCAACGACGACAAAGCCTTTTGCTGGCATTCAATTGCATGAACCCTGTTTGTATTTACAAGGCTTGTATATCTTTTTAAATATTGATATTGTATGGATGAAAGAAAAGACATTTCGAAATTTGATTAAATAGCTGAACAATGAAATCAACAGTTGCAGTGTTGCGACGCAACGAAGTTTAATACCTGCACTGCAGCCGGTCACCAAATAAAAAACATCAACTGTTGAACAACACAGATTTTTTAAACGGCTTTCCTTTTCTTATCAAATATGCATGGTAAGCGCTGGGCACATCGTGTTGCCATTTTGGTAACATGAGTGTGATTAAAATTCTGTCGAGATGAGAAACGATGCCGGCACACAAACAGAAATAAAAAAGAAAACCGGCTCTGCCATTTAGTATAAGATCAGTAAATGCTGCGAGTAATGTTATGCCCCAGAATTTTGAAAGATAAGCGTGGGTGCATGTTTCGCGGCCAAACTTTAAAATACTTACCATATAACAGGATGCTTCCATGCCTAACAGAATCCATATCACTACTGAATTATTGCTTATTGTTTGCGGATAAATAAACCAGGCAGTAAAACCTGCTGAAAGCCAGAATATCATATCTGTCTGGCTATCGAGCCTGCGCATTTTTGCAGTTGACGTATTTTGTTTGCGTGCGATGATGCCATCAAAAATATCTGATAACAAACCAAGAAATAACAGCACCACAATGAGTGTTGTGTATTGTGTTTGATAGAAATATCCGAGCCACAACATTACGGGCGCTAATAAAAACCTCAACACGATTAAAACATAGGGAAATTGTTTCATAGCAGCAACAGTGGTTTTGATATAGTGAATGTAAAATAATTTAATGATGATAATATTTTAATAACTAACGTTGCCCGTATCCAAATCAAGCTGCAAACCCCAGGCATTAGCGTTATCAATTTTCGAAACAATGTAAGGCACAGTCGGCTCCGGAACGGCGCCGAATCCGTCGAAATCCAAACCGCTTTTTGTTGCTATGCCTGCCGATAAAGTGGCAAGCCCGAGTAACAAATCCCAACCTGCTGTTTTTACATCACGCCGGCGTGCATCTAATGTAGGCGCTATATAAAACGCAGCATCTTTTCTTTCTAATTGGTAGAAATTATATGCGTATCGTACGAATAATTTTTTTCCATCGCAAAATCCCCAGTAAGACGTATCCGGTGCTTCATTACTTATATTTTTTAAAACATGGTAATGCATCAGTTCTAATAATTTGGGCAATGCGCTGGCACTGTCGTAAGTAAAGCCAGGACTGTTGTTTTCAAACTCTGAGAAATTGTTGTAAAAGCCGGGCTTTAATATGGTATCGGTAAGAATTGGTTTTTGTCTTTTCAGCAAGCCTTCCTGTTTTATATTTTCAACAGTGTATTGTTGTTGATTACTGTCAATGGTGTTGTTAAATTGCGATGCATTTGTAATCATAGCTTCGCACAAACGCAATAAATAATAATCCCAGAACTCATAATTTGTATGCTTACCGTTTTTATGTGACTTAAAAATTGTTGCATAATGGAATTTGTCATACATCATTGTATCGGCAGATCCCATGTACCTGTACGTGTTGCCAGTACCGGAATATTTTTTGCATGAAATATATCCGGCAGTTATAATAAAATTTGTATCGCGGATTACGTCATCCTGGATACTTAATTTTTCAAGTTGAATGATCAGCGTGTCTTTGCCCGGTGTATATAAACTGTAATAGTATTTGTCCACTGTGTGTTGTAATGCAAGTGGTTGGCTTGTGTCTTTTAAAGCGAGATAGCCATCAAGATATAAACCAATAATGGTTGTATCATATCTTGAATCTATGATACGGATGTATGAAAAAGGTAGGGTGTCTTTTAACCGGCAGCTTTCATATTTATCAATAAGTCCGCTGAAACTAACGATAGGTTTTTTGGGAATGAAGATGAACTGCGCTCCAACGCTGTTCAGCAAAGCAGCATATATGATAACTGATAGTATTCCCCGTTTCATTTTAATGATCTTTAGCGTTGATGATAATGACAAAAAAAGCAACAGTAGCGATTGTTATAAACCATACAAGCGGGATGTTTGAAAAGTGTTTCATCTGTACGATCAAAATGCAGCAGGTGTTTTAATGCTGAAATATAAGAATTTTATGTAAGCTCGGTTTATGCCTGCATTCAATGAATGTTCAATTGATTGTTGAACTGTTTTATTTGACAACTCTTATTTCCGGCTATATAAATAGTTATTGCAGACCTGTGGGCTGAAAAAAAATTAAACATTAAACTATTGACGGAGTTTTTTTGATATAGTCTCACATGGGAACTAACCGAAGGTAAAATTGAAAGACATTTCCCCATCAGTCTATAGGGAACAGCAGATGCTTAATTGCCTGTTGCATACTACCAGGAAGCTCATTTTTACAAAATATACTCAATATTTCTTCGTCATTTCTTCGATCCATTAGATCGAAGTTATATCGAAGAAATGAGTATATGGGTAATAGTGTTCTAACAAGCCGGAAGGTCATGAATAAGATGTAGACAAACACTCTTTCTGTTGCATCTCTTATAAAAACCCGGCCAACGGGTTTAAATATTATTTTACTATACTAATTTTTAAAGGCTATACATTTACGGCGAAGTAGAAAAGCCGTCTTTCAGACTTACGGTCTTACTGACTTTCGGACTAAAAATATGATATGAAGCATTTACCATTGAATCCGCAGCTTTTTATTGAAAACAGGAAGCGTTTTGTAAAAGAAATAAAACCAAACAGCATTGCAATTTTTAACAGCAATGATGAAGTGCCCAGTAATGCTGATGCTTTGTACCGGTTTCAGCAGAATACAAGCCTGTATTGGCTTTGTGGTATTGAGCAGGAAGATACAATGGTGATATTATTTCCTGATAATCCTGATGAAAAGTATCGTGAAGTGTTGGTATTGGTAAGGCCTGTTGAGTTAAAAGAAAAATGGGATGGAAGAAGATTGCGTGCCAATGAAGCAACGGAATTAAGCGGCATAAAAACAATTGTATGGTTAGATAGTTTGGATGCTTTACTGCAAAAATGGGTGCATGCTGCAGATACAATTTATCTCAACACAAATGAGCACGATCGCAAATCAACAGGTTTTTATGCAACGCGCGATTACCGTTTTGTACAGGAAATGAAAGAAAAATATCCTTTGCATAATTATGAACGCGCAGCAAAAATTTTATTCAGGCTGCGGTCCGTAAAAACAAAATATGAAGTTGAAGTGATCGAAAAGGCAATTGATATCACCGATAAAACTTTTCGCCGATTGCTTCAGTTTATTAAACCCGGTGTAATGGAATATGAAATTGAAGCAGAGATCATGCACGAGTTTTTACGTAACCGTGCTAAAGGTGAAGCATACGGAAGCATTATCGCCAGCGGAGATCGTGCGAGAACATTGCATTATATTTTCAATAACGAAGAAGCAAAAGATGGCGAATTGATATTGATGGATTTTGGAGCGAACTATGGCGGTTATGCTGCAGACCTTACACGTACTGTTCCTGTAAATGGGAAATTTACCAAACGACAAAAAGAAGTGTATAATGCATGTTTGCATTTGCACAATTATGCAAAGAATTTGTTGAAGCCGGGAATAACGCTCGCAGATTATCATGAAAAAGTTGGCGATGAAGCCACAAAGGTTTTTATAAAGATCGGATTACTGAAAAAAGCAGATATAAAGAACGAAGACAAAGAAAATCGTGCCTACAGGAAATATTTATATCACGGTATTTCGCATCATCTGGGTTTGGATGTACATGACCTGGGAACTTTTGCTGAACCACTAAAGGAAGGCATGGTGCTTACAGTTGAACCGGGAATTTATATTGAACAGGAGCAAACGGGTATTCGCATTGAGAACAATATTTGGTTAACAAAGAATAGCAATATTGACCTGATGAAAAATATACCGATTGAAGCGGATGAAATTGAAAGGCTGATGAAGCCCCTGTCCCCTAAAAGGAAGCTTTAAAATTGTTGAAAGTTTAAAGCCTTTATCAATGAATCTAAATTAAAATTATAAACCTATATAACAACTCCCCTTTAGGGGATGGGGCTTATGAAACAAATTCCAAACATCATCACACTACTTAATTTGTTCTTCGGCTGCATCGCCATTGTTTATATTTTACAGCCCGGACTTGTGCCTTTATATAATTCTAATGATCTCGTACTTGTGCCCGATGTTACACAACTTGGTACTCAATATGTAAGTATTCCCGAACAAATGTTCATGGCGTCTTTATTCATCGGGCTTGCTGCTGTTGTTGATTTTTTTGATGGTTTTGTTGCAAGATGGATGAAGGCAACTTCTGCTATTGGTGTACAATTAGATTCATTGGCTGATGTGGTAAGTTTTGGTGTTGCGCCTTCGTTGATCATCTACCAGTTTCTGCGTTTATCATTTGCACAACAGGATAATGGCCTGGCTGTAAATATAATTTTTTTATTGCCTGCTTTTTTTATTGCATGTGCGGGCGCATACAGGCTGGCACGATTCAACATAGATGCAACACAAACAACTTATTTTAAAGGATTGCCTATACCAGCTAATGGTTTATTGGTTGCATCGTTTCCTTTAATTTACTGGACGAATATTTATCCTGATATAACAAGGATGCTTATTAATCCATGGTTTTGGTATGCGATCATTATCATACTTTCTTATTTAATGATTTCAAAAATTCCAATGCTTGCATTAAAATTTTCAGGTGTGTCATTTAAAAGCTTATTGCCATTGGTCATCGTTTTAATTATTGCAATTATTTGTCCACTATTTTTTAATAAATGGGTTGGTATTGGTATATGCCTCGTTTTGCCGATTTTGACATTGCTATCAAATAATCAAAGTATTAAAAAAACATTTCCTTTTGTTTTGATTTTTGCAGTTGCATTTATTTCGGCATTCTTTATTAACTGGCTTGCAGTGCCATTAAGTTTTTTGCTGTACGTTATTTTATCTTTGCTCACTAAACAATCAAAACAGGTATGACCTATAATGTTCAGATAAAAGTAATGTTGTTAAAAGATTTGTTAGATCCGCAGGGCAAAGCTGTGCAGGCCGGCTTAAAAAATTTAGGCTTTAACGGTGTGAATGATGTACGCATCGGCAAGCATATTACTTTGCAGATTGAAGCAAGCTCTGAGGAAGAAGCAAAGCAAATTGCTGACCAGGCATCAAAAAAACTGCTTGCTAATCCTGTTATGGAGTTTTATGAAATTGAAGCCCTCAATCCCTAAAAGGAAGTAATACCCCAACCCTAAAGGGAGTTATTATATTCGCTGAAAATTTTAAATGCTTTCTTTAAATAAAAACTGCTTTATTTACTTCCCTTCAGGGGATGGGGGCATGGGGGCTTCTCTCTATCTCGTTCCCACACCTTTAGGTAATTTAAAAGATATCACACTTCGTGCGCTTGATGTTTTAAACGCAGTGGATGTTATTCTTTGTGAAGACACGCGCACATCTTCCAAACTGCTGCAACATTATCAAATAAAAAAGCCTTTATCGCCTTATCATCAGCATAACGAACATAAAATTCTTCAGCATTTAATTGAACAATTACAAACAGGCAAAACAATGGCAGCGATAACAGATGCAGGCACGCCAGGCATTTCAGATCCTGCATTTTTATTGGTGCGTGAATGTTTAAAGAATAATATTAAAGTTGAATGTTTGCCGGGTGCAACAGCTTTTGTTCCTGCACTGGTAAATAGCGGTTTACCTGTTAACCGTTTTGTTTTTGAGGGATTTCTCCCGCTTAAAAAAGGCAGGCATACTTTGCTTACTCAACTTGCAGACGAAGAAAGAACCATGGTTTTTTATGAAAGTCCGTTACGACTTGTTAAAACATTGCAAGACTTTATGCAATACTTCGGGGAACAGCGAAGATGCAGTGTTAGCAGAGAGTTAACAAAGCTGTTCGAGGAAAATTATCAGGGAACTTTGTACGAAGTTTGCAATCACTTTTCATCTAAAACAGTAAAAGGTGAGATTGTAATTGTAGTTGAAGGAAAGTCATGATTTGATATGAAGCGCACATTTTTCTTATTATTTTTTTTAGCTGTTGGTTTTATTGCCGGTGCCCAAATAAGAAAAATACCAGCAAATGTTACGGACGCTTTTTCAACGATTTACCCGCATGCTTCACACGTTGAGTGGAAAGATAAATTAGAATATTTCCAGGCGAAATTTCAGTTGAATGGCTGTACTATCACTGCTGCATTTTCTTCAAAAGGAGAATGGGAAGGCAGTGAACGTGAATTGAGCTTTGAACAATTACCGGATGAAGTACAAAATGGATTTTTAAAAAGCAAGTATGCCGAACGCCACAAAACAGATGCCTTTGAAATTCAACAATTAGGTAAGCCTTTACAATATCGCATCAGTGTGGAAAAATCAAGCATTCAAAAAAAGCTTTTATATTTTGATGTGAATGGAAAACTGGTAAAAGAGTCCATGACTTTATAATAAAAATAATTTTGCATGGCGATTTGTTTCGCATATGCAACCTTTGCATTTTTCTGTCAATAATTTATAGACTTGATGAATAACAAGCTCAGAATTGCCTTATCAGTGGTTTTATTGTTTTCAACGTTTACAATATCCGCGCAGCCTGATCGCTGGCAGCAACGAATCGCTTATAACATTAATGTGAACATGAATGTTGAAACCAACCGTTTCACCGGTATTGAAAAAATTGATTACTGGAATAATTCTCCTGATACATTAAATCGCGTGTTTTTTCATTTGTACTGGAATGCATTTCAGCCAAACAGTATGATGGATGTGCGTAGCCGCGAGTTGGGTAAGATAGAATTGGGAACAGACAGGCAAGGCAATTCTGTTTATGATTGGGATGAAAGAGTTAAAGACAGGATTCAGCATTTGCAACCCAATGAAATCGGATATGACAGCACTTCGTATGTAAAGCTGAATGATGTTGCACAAAAATTAATTTATCATGAAACTATTTTGGAAGTTGATTTGAAAACGCCCTTGCTGCCGCATTCAAAAAACAGTTTTGAAGTATCATTCAATTGCCAGGTGCCATTACAAATAAGAAGAAGTGGCCGCGATAATGCGGAAGGCATTCGTTACAGCATGAGCCAGTGGTATCCGAAAATGGTTGAATATGATTATCATGGCTGGAATGCAAACCCCTATGTAGCAAGAGAATTTTATGGCGTTTGGGGAGATTATAATGTGAACATCAGTATAGATGAAAAATATATGCTTGCTGCAACAGGCACTTTGCAAAATCCAAATGAAATTGGATTTGGATATGCACTTGGAAGAAATGCTAGACAACAAACCTCAACCGATAATAAATTAACGTGGAAGTTTGCAGCACAGAATGTGCATGATTTTGTTTGGGCCGCAGATACAGCGTATACAATGATCAAAAAGCAAATACCAAATGGCCCGCTGTTTTACTTCGTTTATAAAAGAGTTGATTCACTACAGGCCAATTGGGAAAGTCTTGCTAATGCAATTGAAAAAGCATATCCATACATAGCAAAAACGTTTGGAGCATATCCTTACAAAAATTACTCGTTCATACAAGGTGGTGATGGCGGCATGGAATACCCTATGGCAACGCTTATCAAAAATGCAAGCCAGGGATCTGCCATTCATGAATTTATGCATAGCTGGTACCAGGGTATGATGGGCACTAATGAAAGTTTATATCCATGGATGGATGAAGGCTTTACCACTTATGCGGAATTAAGAACAAGCGCATGGTTAAGAGGTGATAGCAGTTTTGCATTTATCAATTCCTATAATTCTTATTTCAGAATTGTAAAGAGCGGGAAAGAAGAGGCTTTGATAACGCATGCGGATCATTACAATACTAATTATGCATATTCGGTTGCTTCATATTCAAAAGGTTCTATCTTTTTATCGCAGCTTGGATATATTGTAGGCGATTCTGTTCTGGATAAAATATTGCTCGAATATTATAACGAATGGAAATTCAAACATCCAAACTCAAATGATTTTATCCGCGTGGCTGAAAAGATCAGTGGCCTTGAATTGCAGTGGTATATTGAGTATTGGATAAATACTACACGCAATATTGATTACGCAATAGGAGATATTAACGCAGATGGCAACAACACATCTGTTACTTTGAAACGTATAGGATTAATGCCAATGCCGATAGATGTTTTGATAACATATAAAGATGGTACACAGGAAACGGATTATATTCCAATGAATCTTATGTATGGCATAAAACCGGCAGAAAATAATATTACAAGAATTGTACATGCAGAATGGAAGTGGGTTGATCCCGAATACAGCTTTACTGTTTCAAGGCCGGTTACAGATATTAAGTCAATTGAAATAGATCCAAGCCAGCGTATGGCCGATGTGAACAAGGTTAATAATAAAATAGTTGTTCCTTAATTTTTTTTAACAAATACATAAAGCAACTGTTATAAGTTGTTTTCGTATCTAACAGCATTAATATCAAAGCAAAACTGCTTCAATTATAACTTTATCCAATGCATGCGTTATCTATTTTTTAATTTGGGATAAATTAAGTATGAAGTTACTTTTGTGCGCTTTGTAGAAAATAAAACAACTTAGAATGTTTCAAACTGCTTTACGTAATTATGCTTACTTCTTAGCACTACTACTAGTTATCACAAACTTAACCTCCTGCAAAGTAGAAAGAACAGCATACTTTCAAGATGTTCCTGATTCTGTTACCACTAAAAAGATTTTACAAACCATTCCTCCGGCACAATCGGCTATTGTTCGTTCGGACGATGTTTTGAATATCACTATTCAAACGCTCGATCCTAATGCCAATAACATTCTTAACCAGGGCAACCTGCCTGTAAATTCAGGTGCTGTTACTAATTCAAACAACAGCAACACTTCAACGCAGGCGGTAATAGCGGGCTATCTGGTAAACAAAGATGGCTATGTGCATTTACCTTACGTTGGCGATGTATTGGTGAAGGGGTTAACAACAGACCAGGTTAAAGAACTTGTTTCTCAGAAAGTATCTGTTTACTTCAAGGATCCTGTTGTAAACGTAAGGTTTACCAATTTTAAAATAACTGTAATAGGCGAAGTAAGAAATCCATCAACATTTCTTTTCCCCAATGAAAACCCCACAGTCTTTGATGCATTAGGTCTTGCCGGGGATATAACTATTTACGGAAGGCGTGACAATGTAATGCTTATAAGAAGCGATGATGATGGTAAAAGAGATATAGTTAGACTTAATTTAGACAGTACATCAGCACTAACATCACCTTATTTTTATCTCAAACCTAATGATGTTTTATATGTTGAGCCAACAGAAGACAGAGTAGCGAGCGAAAGCGCTTACAGAACAAAAGATATAGCAATTATTGCAAGCGCGCTTTCTTTGATGATAGTTATTGTGGCCCGCATTATTCAATAAATAAAATGCCGATACTCATTAAGGCAGAAATTAATTAAAATCTAAACTGGAGGGTTTATATGCAGGATGTTAATAGTAACAACAGTGAATTAGCAGTAAGTGCCAGGCAACAGGATGTGGATATAAAATTCCTGTTCGCAAAAGTTTTCGGAAACTGGTACTGGTACCTGTTTACCGTACTTATTTTAAGTATTATTGGTGTATTGGTTTACTTATACGTTTCTCCTCGTTATACAGTTACCGGCAGGGTGATGGTAACCGGTTATAACCCGCAGGGTAAAGCCATCTCAGGTACAGATGAATCTACCGTATTGCAGAACCTGGGTACTATATTCTCCGCTCCTAATTCAGTAAGCAATGAAATGGAGATCATGCATTCAAGAACACTGGTTGAAAAAACAGTGCGCGATCTTCAGCTAAATGTAACGTATTGGGCCCAGGGTCCTATACGTTTTGACGAGTCTTATATAAATTCTCCTTTTTTCATAAAAGAACTGACGCTGAAAAACATATCATCGCCAATCGAATATGATATAAGAGTAATTGATGGCGGCGATAAAGTTCATTTTGAAGATGAATCCACCGATAGCGTTTTTACGATGTCTTTCGGAGATACTATTCATACCTATTACGGAAGCTGGGTATTGTTGCGGAATCCTAATGTAACGGAAAAAAATCCTCACCATACATTAGGCATGATAATAAACGGCTGGCCTCAAACCCTCTATACTTACATGGAGTATATTACGGCTACAAACATAAATGAATATGTAAACATTATTGACCTAAGCATAAGCGGTCCCACTCCACAGAAAAACGAAGATCTGCTTAAATACCTGATCAATCTGTACATACAGGCTGATATAGATGATCATAACAGGATTGCTGACAGTACTATTGCATTTATTAATGAAAGGCTTGCAAGCGTGTCTGAATCCCTTACTTCAGTTGATAAGGATATAGAAGAATTTAAAAAGGCAAATAAACTTACAGACCTCACCAACGATGCAAATGAGTTGCTGCAAACAAGTACAACAGTAAACCAGAGCATGCAGGATAAGCAAGTGCAATACAAGGTTGTTGATGATTTGGAAAATTATCTTTCAGATGCAGGTAACAGTACACGTGTAATGCCTACCACAGCACCTATCTCAGATCCTGCATTTGTGCAAACACTTGATAAATACAATTCACTTGAACTGCAACGCCAGTCGCTATTACAAACTTCAACAGAAGCAAATCCAAACATAAAAAGCATTGACATACAGTTGGGCCAATTACGTGGCGATTTGTTAAGCATGCTGAGAACCTATAAGAAAGGTCTTAATACGGAGCAGGATGATCTGGTATCACGTAACTCAACAATGCAGGGCTCTATTGAAAAAGTGCCCACGCAACAGCGCATGTATCTTGACTTTACCCGTCAACAAAACGTGTTGCAGGGTTTGTATTCATATTTATTACAAACACGAGAACAAACAGCAGTTTCCAAATCAAGCAGCCTTAGCGATGTACGTATAATTGATGAACCGATAAGGGGCCCGTTACCTTATTTTCCAAGCATTATTATTATTACTGCAGCAGTTATATTCTTAGGGCTCCTTATTCCTTCGCTGGTATTATTCCTGCGTGAATTGCTGAACAAGCGCATAATTTCTACAGACGATATCGGCAACGCTACCAACGTTCCTGTTGTTGCCAACATCGGCCATGTTAAATCTAAAAAACACGGTAAGCTCGTTGTTTCAAAAGAAGCACGCACAGAAGTTTCAGAGCAGTTCAGAACATTAAGAACAAATCTGCAATTTCTTATGCCTGAAGCATCTGAAAAAACAATACTTGTTACTTCAAGCATGGGCGGAGAAGGCAAGTCGTTTATATTGCTTAACCTTGCTTCAGCAATTGCACTTTCAGGCAAAAAAGTGTTGGTCATGGAGTTGGATCTGCGCAAGCCAAACATTTATCCGGTACTCAATATTAATAATGCAGTAGGGTTTTCAAATTATATAATTTCTGATATTAAAACTGCAGATATTATTCAACCAACAGATGTTCATCCTAACCTGTATTTTGTTGGGCCCGGTACTATTCCTCCAAATCCTTCAGAAATTATGGCTCATACTAAAGTGCAGCAGTTATTCAGCGATGTAAAAAATCAGTTTGATTATATATTGGTGGATAGTGCGCCAATAGGCATTGTAACTGATGCCTTATTGTTAGATAAGTATGCTGATATGATGTTGTATGTTGTTCGCCAGCGCTATACTTTCAAAAAACAGATCAATCTTATACAAGGTCTCGCGAACGACAAGCGCTTTAAAAAGATCAATATCGTTCTTAATGATGTGAAACAATTGCCCGGATACGCAAGCCGTTATGGTGGCAAATATTCTCATGGTTATTACAGCGACGGGAAGAGATCGGTGTTTGCAAGAATATTCAGAAAGAAAAGAACACAGGAAACAGTTTAATATTTAAAAATCAGACGATGTGCCATAATACACGTTTTGCGTAGTATTATGGCACAAGTTTTATTATAAAGTTTTGATTTTTGACGCATGGTTAAAAGAAAGCAGGTTGTACAATCGGGTGCATGGCAAATGCTGAACGTATGCGTAAAGATATTTTCGCAGTTTGTGTATTTTGCCATCATGGCCAGGTTGCTGTCAAAAGCAGAGCTTGGTATTTTCGCTCTTCTTAATTCATTCATGAATTTTGGGAACATGCTTGGCGATGGCGGTATGGGCGATGCATTGGTACAACGTAAGGACATTGAAAAGCAGCATATAAATGCAGCTTTTTACATGAGTAATATGCTTGCCGTGATTATTTATGCAGTTATTTATCTGGCAGCGCCATGGATTGCAGAATTTTACAAAGAGCCTGCACTTACTTCTTCCTTGCGTATATTAAGCATCATCTTCGTTTTTGCTGCGGTTTATTCACCTTCTTTTGCAGTGCTGCAAAGAAAATTTGCATTCAAAAAAATATTTATTGCAGATGGTGTAACGCTGCTGATATCAAATGTTATCGGTGTTATACTTGCATATTACGGCTTTGGCGTAATGTCGCTTGTATATTCCCAGCTTTTCAATTTCGGAGGTGAGTTACTTGTATTGCTGTATTATGTAAGAATTCCTTTAAAGCTTGGCTTTAAAAAACAACACTGGAAAGACCTGATCGGATATGGCAGTGGTTTAACGCTGATTCGTTTTAATACATACATCGTAAACTTTGGAATTATACTCGAAGTAGGAAAGCTTGTTTCAGAAGCTGTGTTAGGTGTATTCGACAGGAGCTTTCGCATAATGAATATTCCACAGCGCTTTTTATACGATATGGTACAACGGGTAATGATGCCTGCTATGGTAAAAAAGAACGATGGGCAGAAAGGCACTTTCAACGTGTTTTCAAAAACACTTTCACTAATAATATCAGGATTGCTTCCGCTTACTGTTTTCCTGATTCTTTTCAGCAAGCAAATAGTGCTGATATTCCTGGGGAAAAAATGGTTAGATGCTGTGCCGCTGTTACAGATATTTTTTCTCAATCTTCCTTTGCGTACCACGGCAAGTCTTGGTGACACGCTTATGCGTGTGCATGGATACATAAAGCTTAACCTCATCAGAAAAGTACAAAGTTCAATTATTATTTGTGCCCTGATTTATATTGGTTACTTAACAAGTGGATTTTTTATTGCTGAATCCGCACCGGGGGGAAAAGATAATATTCCGCAATTATACGGTATGGCCTGGGGTATTTTCATTTCCACTTTTATTTCGTATTTAATGATGATGGCCATCATAAGAAAAAGGATATTCCCCGAAGATTGGAAGAAGCTCGTATTCAAGCCGTATTATAACGGCGCTGTTCTTACAGTTTGCGGTGTTTTACCTTGTTTCTTTGCATATTATGGTATACATGCTTTAATTAAAGATGAGGTAGTTGCGTTTACAGTGCTCTGCAGTATTGCATCGCTCGTTGGCGCTTATCTCTTTATTAAAAAACCTAAATTGCTCGGAAGCGATATAGCATATATACAAGGCGATCTTTTGGAAATGTTTGTAAAGAAAAAAAAGAAGAAAGGGAATAAGGGAGAAGCAGTAGCAATAGCTGGGCAAACAGAAGATACTATTTAGTTAAACTCAATTTCAAGAGATATTAGCTGCATTAACTTTAATATTTTTGAACTGATAAAGCGCATAGATTATGTATTACCAGATTTCAGGCAATGCAATTAAAAACAACGAAGAGTCTTTTATAAAAACCAACGACGTTGTTTTTGTTACTATAATGGCAATAATAAGTGCCACTCTTTATTTCTGCCTTGCAGAATCTACATCTATTTACCTGGTAATAATCGCCATACCATTATGCCTTTATGACCGTTCTTTTGTATTCCCCATGTTGCTTACCATAGCGCTTTGCCAGGGCGCTTTTGAGGAAGCCGAAGTAACAACCAGCGGTGCTACACAGACTACGGATTTTTCGGAATCGCTTATTCTTGCTGCAGTTTCGCCAATGTTATTGTACGATCTTACACGCGACAAAATGAGCAGGGTTGTACCATACAGGTTTGTTCTGTTCTTTGTGGTTTTTCTTTTGTTTATTTTCCAGGGAGTAATTATTTATTACCAGTACCCGCAAAATTACCAGGCGCTTATCCAGGTGCATGCAAAATGGTCGCCTGTACTGCACTCTATAATGAAGTCTATTAAAGTGGTCTTCTATATTTTTTATGTAAGGGTGCTTATAAATAATCCTCTCAAAAAAAATCTTCGAACGCTTGAGGTCACCCGGCGGTTTATTCCCTTTGTATTGATTGTACTTGCCCTAAATCTTTTAGTGAATGGCCGTGCGCAAAGCGGAGCCGGTTACCAGGATACTTTGCAAATGGGAGATGCGCATCATGGAAGTTATACTACGCAGCTTTGCGCTCTTTCAATATATTGTTTTATAACATTTTTTAGGTCTAAAGTAACGCTGGCTACGAGAGGTTTTGCTTTACTCGCCATTGCGGCTGTTGCTTTTGCCATCCTGGAAATGGGTTCAAGAAACGGTTTGCTTTGTTTTGCGTTGATTTGTCTTGCAGGGTTTATCCTTAACATGTCAGGCAAAAGCTTGGATTATAAAACTTTATGGACAGTATTGGCATTTTGCGGAGCAGTGATAACAGCCGCAGTCGCGTACAATTCGCCCACAGTTCAGCGAGCTATTTATATGACGGAGCAGGAAGGTGGTGGTGACCGCGTGTATTATTGGGAAGCAGGTTTTAAATCACTTGAATCGCATCCTATTTTTGGCATGGGCGGAGATGAATCGGCATCATCGGCAGCAGTAGCAATGTATGCTCCCGCCGGAACTGAAGATAAAGTGATGCATAATACCTATATGGAAATGGCTGTTGAATATGGCATTTTCGGGCTCTTTTTCTACCTGAGCCTTGTATTCTTCACATTCTTCTGGGGATATAAGCTTTATAAATATGCATTAGCGAACGGTAACTTATTAATTGCCGGTCCGCCTATAAGTTATTTTATATTAATGACGGGTGCATTTTTTGTGAGTGATGTTTGGGATACATCTATCTGGTATAACCAGGCCATGATCTTTGCACTTGCCATACAATTGGTTTATTATGCTTACATCAGCAGGAAAAAGGTTAGTACAAAGTCAACCTTTGGGCAATATTTTTCAGGCGTGTATAATTAGAATAAAAATTACATCCGGTTAAATGAGTAAGCGTTTCAGATAGTAACTCCACCAGTATATTAATATCTTTTTCATTTCCACCACTTCTCCACAGTGCAGACAGTGTTAATTTCTCCCTGTATAATTATACATATGTTCGCATAGATAAAGGCATATACAGTTTATACCTTTAGAAACGTTTATAGATTATTCCAGCGATTAAAAGAAGATTGTTATGAAACTTAAGCAACTTGAAATAAAAGGTTTTAAAAGCTTCGCTGATAAAACCATTTTGAATTTTGATGAAGGCATTACCGGCATCATTGGCCCGAATGGTTGCGGTAAAAGCAATATCATTGATTCTATCCGCTGGGTTATCGGTGAACAAAAAATTTCACAACTGCGCAGTGAGAATTTGGAAGCACTCGTTTTCAATGGCTCTAAAACCCGCTCTGCAAGCGGGCTGGCAGAAGTGAGCTTAACTTTTGAGAATACAAAAAACCTGTTGCCGACAGAATTCAACGAAGTAACAGTAACACGCCGCTTTTTTAAAAATGGGGAGAGTGAATATCGTTTGAATGATGTTAGTTGTCGCTTAAAAGACATTCATAATTTATTTCTGGATACCGGTGTTAGCAACGATAGTTATGCCATCATTGAATTGGGGATGGTAGATGATATTATTAAAGATAAAGACAACAGCCGCCGCAGAATGTTGGAACAGGCAGCCGGGATTACTATCTATAAAACAAGAAAGAAAGAAGCGAAGCTAAAGCTTGATGCAACAGAATCTGACCTGGACCGTATCGAAGACCTTTTGTTCGAAATACAAAATCAGCTAAAGCTTGTAGAAAGCCAGGCGAAGAAAGCAGAGAAATATCACGAGATAAAAAAAGAATATAAACTCGTTTCAATCGAGTTGGCAAAAGCCGCGCTGGAAGGTTTTAATCTTACTTATAAAAATTTAAATAAACAGCAGGAAGAAGAAACCGATAAGAAGCATGCGTTGGAAGCGGAGATTGCAACCGGCGATGCAGCATTGGAAAAAGAGAGAACGGATTTTATTGCTGAAGAAAAAGCCTTGCAGGAACGGCAACATAATTTTAATGAGCTGGTTCAGCAACTACGTGGAAAAGAGAATGAGAAGAACCTTGCATCGCAGCGTTTGCATTATTTAAAAGAAAAAGATACATCGCTGAAAGAATTTTTAGCGCGTGCAAACGGTCAATTAAAAAATATTGAAGACTCAATTCAATATACACAACTTCAACATCAGAACGAAGAAGAAGCTTTACAACAGCTTAAAGAAAAACTTGAAACAAGCAGAATTGAAACAGACGCAAAAAGAAGTTTGCTTGATGAAAAGCGTTCCTCAACAGATAAAGTACGCAGCACACATTTGCAAACACAACGCAAACAGTTTGATGCGGAAAAGAAGGTTGCGGTTGCAGAAACATCTGTGCATAATCTTCAGCGCAGTATTTATCAAATAGAACAGGAGCAACAAAATCGTGGCATACAGGTAAAACAACTGGAAGATGAAGTTTCAATAAAAGCAAAAGCGCTTGAAGAAAAACAATTATCACTTCTGCAGTTAAAAGAACAACACGAATTAACACGTCAGCAAATATTACAAACACAAGGTGAACTTGAAACGTTGCGTGCAAAGCTTACAGAAGAAAACCGTAAACTGGATGCAAAGCGCAATGAACACGATCTG
>Ga0206903_10105_pt1 | contig 27307 bp, 22 predicted proteins | sample Alteio_BWOrgHeat_45_FD_152959 | JGI IMG/M metagenome (GOLD analysis project Ga0206903, IMG submission 152959) | Enriched cells from forest soil in Barre Woods Harvard Forest LTER site, Petersham, Massachusetts, United States -... | ecosystem: Environmental > Terrestrial > Soil > Temperate forest >... | reverse complement strand
CCTCAAATAAATTAATAAAGAAATCAATTAGAAAAATGAACATTTATGTTTCAAATCTGGGTTTCCATGTAGGAAATGAAGATTTAAAAGGCTTTTTTGCGGCCTTCGGAGAAGTAACTTCAGCAAAAGTGGTTTTTGACAGGGAAACAAATAAAAGCAGGGGCTTTGGATTTGTTGAAATGCCGAACGATGCAGAGGCCGAAGCTGCCATACAAAAATTAAACGGGTATGATATCCAGGGCAGATCCATGAATGTTAATGTAGCAAGACCTAAAGAAAACAGGCCCGCTTATAAAAAGCCCGCTGATAACTTCTGGAAATAACTTTATAAAGAGCGTTTTACAGCGCTCCCTGCAATTCATACTGGTCTTTATAATTTTTACCGCATACCTCCTGTTACAAAATTTAATTGCAGGAATGTATAGCTCATTTGTTTTTGAATTATGACAATTATTATCATCTTTTTTATTACGCATTGGTTTTTATCGTTGTTCTTTCATTCTTTTTTCCTTCACCGTTATGCATCCCATAAAATGTACAATACGTCTAAAAAGTGGGAAAAGATATTCTATTTTTCAACCTGGTTTGTACAGGGTTCATCGTATTTAGTTCCGCGTGCTTATGGCGTAATGCATCGCATGCACCACACATACAGTGATACAGAAAAAGATCCGCATTCTCCTCATTTTTTTAAAGATGTATGGCAGATGATGATCCATACTGCTGCCATTTTCCGTTCGTTCGTTACAGGTAAAAATAAGCCTGATGCTGAATTTTTACAGGAATACCTTCCATCGTGGACGAAGCTTGATAAAATAGGAAACAGCATGGTAACAAGAATACTATTTGGTGCGGCTTACACAGCAGTGTACATAATTTTTGCACCAAATGCCTGGTGGTTTTTATTATTACCTATTCATTTTTTAATGGGGCCTATACAAGGCGCTATCGTTAACTGGTGCGGCCATAAATATGGCTACAGCAATTACGACAATGGCGATCACTCAAAAAACAGTTCGCCATGGGGTATTTTATTAATGGGTGAACTGTTTCAGAACAATCACCACCATGCAAAGAACAATGCAAATTTTGCAAGAAAATGGTTTGAATTTGATATTACGTATCTTATTATGAAAGTAATGCACAGGCTTACCATTATTCAACTGGTTCCTGTACCTGTTACAAAACAGGATAATAATAGAATCAAGCGACATAAGAGCAGGTTGCATTGAGCTGATAAAGGCGATAAGTACTGATCTTGTCATAACAGTATAAAAATATTTATAAGCAAAAGAGCCCGGTAAAAAATTACCGGGCATCTTTTTTAACAACACTTAATATCAAAACAAGAATTTATCTGTCTGTCCTGTTCAGATGAATTGTGTTATTATATATAAATAAACAAGCACACTTTTTCAGACTTTTAATTTATCATCTATCTTCCGGCAGTACCCAGGTCAAACAAAGCTTTTACTTCATCACCGGTTAAAGGCGTTCTGAAAAAACGTATATCATCAATATTTCCTGTAAGCGCTGCACTCATGTAATCAGGTACTGTATTGCCGGCATCTCCCGGTGTAGAAGCTGAAGATTCAAATGTGCCTATATTGACATAATTAGGCGTAATCATTAATAATGAAGCCGCAGGATCAGGAAAAGGCGATCCCGGCATTGAAACAAGATTGATTGAATCTCTTAAAATACCATTGGCATAATACTTCAACGATTTATTGGAGCCATCATATATCATTACGATATGCGCCCAGTCAAGTGAATCGTAAAATGCTGGCTCTAAAAATGCGCTGGCATAACTTACATGAGGACCTGTTCCATCAACATTTGTAAGGCCGCCGTCAAAATCAAATGAGTTATCTGCATGTTTACGATAGTTAATACCTAAGATTGGCCAGTTAGGAATGTTTGGCGTACTTAGCTGGAATAAGCTGGTGAGCAAACTTGTATCAGGAACCTGTGCCCACAAACTAACCGTAAACCCATTTTGCAAAGTATCGTTACTGCTGTAAGTGGTATTGTCTTTACCGGCGGCAGTAGCTTCCGGACCGTAAGTAAGCCAGCCTGCTTCAAGATGTAATGCCTGGCCAATTCTACCTGAAACATACGTTTGAGCTCCGCCCATCAATACAGGATTGGCATTATTTTTTACTTCAGTGGCTGATCCGTCAAAAGGCCAGTGTGCAATAAGGTATGCAGGTTCTATATCATCTGAACTTCCATATCCATCAATATCAGGTGCTTTCAAAACAAAGCCTGAGAGTGTTACAGTACCTCCCGCAGTTGTAACAACAACATCACCACTTCCGCCGGCACCCACCACAGCAGCAATAGTTGTTGCATTGGTTACATTGAATGATGCCGCAGGTATGCCTCCAAAACTTACGGCAGTAGCGCCTGTAAGATTTGTACCTGTTATCGTAACCGTTGATCCGGATTGAGCGGAATCTGGTGTGAAAGATGTAATAGTTGGTTTTGGAACTACAGGTGGTGCAGGGTTGTTGTCTTTACTACTACACGATACAGCAACGGCAAGTATAAAAAAACTATTTATAGCAAGCCAAACGTTTTTGATTGTTTTCATTGTTTGAGTTTTAAATTGATTAAAATTTTTATTTCAGTGGATGTGAACATTTTATTACTATAGATTTTTTAATTGCTTTAATTGTGATGGCTGCGCCGGCATTACAGATATTGCTGTGCCTCCGCCGGATGCAAGCTTTAAATTTATGTGTGACGTATTGGTTACAATAAATTGTTTGATGGTGTATGCTTCCGGGTTCGATTGCCAGTCTGCATTATCTGCATCGGCATAAATGGTTGCCACATATTTTCTTCCGGGATCAAGGAAAGAAAAATCCGTAGCTATCTCTCTTTTGTTTTCATCGGTAACAGCACCAATAAACCAGTTATCACTTGCTTTTTGTTTTCTTGCGATGGCTACATAATCGCCGGGTTCAGCCGCAAGTATTTTTGTATCATCCCAATCAACAGGCACATCTTTTATAAACTGGAATGCATCCATATGTGCTTCATAATTTTCAGGAAGATCAGCAGCCATTTGTAACGGGCTGTATATAGTTACATAAAGCGCCAGTTGTTTGGCAAGCGTTGAATGCATTTGCCTGTCGGGAACATTCGGATTGTATCCTTTCAGTTTAAAAATGCCCGGTGTATAATCCATCGGGCCGCCCATCAATCTTGTAAAAGGCAATATGGTTTCATGGTCGGGCGCTGTTCCATTACTGAAAGCATTGTATTCATTACCCCTTGCAGCTTCACTGGCAAGCCAGTTTGGATATGTTCTTTGCACACCTGTGGGGCGCATAGGTTCATGCATATCCACCATAATCTGGTAAGCTGCAGTTTTCTGCGCAACGCGTTCATAATGATTCACCATCCACTGGCCATCGTGATGTTCGCCGCGTGGAATAATTTTTCCTACATATCCGGTTTTTACGGAATTGTATCCAAACTCTTTCATGAATTTATAAGCAGTATCCATTTGTCTTTCATAGTTGGTTGCTGAACCTGATGTTTCGTTATGCATGATCATCTCCACTCCTTTTGAGTGCGCATACACTTCAATGCCTTTCACATCAAAATCAGGATAAGGTGTAACAAAATCAAATACATTTTCTTTCCAGTTACCAAACCAATCTTCCCATCCAACATTCCATCCTTCTACCAAAACACCTTTAATATTATTAGCTGCAGCAAAATCTATATAACGTTTTACGTTTGCTGTATTAGCACTGTGTTTGCCGCTTGCTATTAAGTTGCCGTTAGTATCTTTATCATCAGCAGTATTTGCATAACTCCAGGTTCCTTTGCCTGTCTGCATTTCCCACCATACGCCAATAAATTTCATCGGCTTTATCCATGATGTATTTGCAATGACCGAAGGCGCATTCAGGTTGAGTATCATTTTCGATGCAAGAATATCTGTCGCTTTATCACTCACAATAATTGTTCTCCAGGGTGTGTGGCAAGGCGCATGCAGGTAAGCTTTGTTGCCAACCGCATCGGGAACAAGATTGCTTGAAAGTGTAAGGCTTGCATGATCAACATGCAATTGCATGGCAGGATAATTTAATAAAGCAGCTTCATGTATGTTGATGTACAAACCATCATCGCTTTTCATCATTAACGGTGTTTGCACGGCAAATGAATCAGGTGCATCACGCACTGCTATGTCTGTGCTTTTATCAACGAGTGCTTTGTTGTTTATCCCGCTGATCTTTGATGTTGTATAAGGATATTCATTTGAATCATAATCACCCGGGATCCAGAATGTTTTATGATCGCCGGCGAGTGCAAACTGTGTTAACTCATCTGTTACAATAAAGTATTTAAGATCAGGTTGCTGAGGAAATACATAACGAAAACCAACTCCATCTGCAAAAACCCTGAATTCAATATCCAGCAAACGGTTTGTATTTTTTTGTTTGAGATGAACTGTGAGTTGATTGTAATGATCTCGGATATTTTTTACTTCACCCCAAACAGGCTGCCATGTATCATCCTGCGATGTTTTATCTGAACCTGTTATTTCAAAACCATTGCTGAAATTATCGTTATTACTGAATACAAAACCAAGTGAAGACGGTTTGATAACAGGCTTATCATTAAATGCAACTGAATAAATGGGAGTTCCGTTTTCATTCAATGAAAAAGAAAGTTTTATCCTGTCCATTGATGCCGTTAAATCCTGTGCAAACGATGAATGGGCGACGATGATTCCGATCAAAAAAATAAGTGTTCTCTTCATAATAATTTTATAGATGATGATTTTATAATGTGCCTAAAAGATCTTTTGCTTTTTGCATTTGCAATGCTGCCATGTAAGTAAACACCTGGTTCAACTGTTGTTGCTTGGCTGCGTCTCCTGCATATTTTACACGCAACTGGTAGAACTGGTACACTGCTTCCAGGTCTGACTGATCTAAAGACTGAACACCAAGTTTTTGCTGAAGCGTTGTAAGAAACCCGTATTGAAATTCGACGGTGGGTTCAATCATAGTTCCTTCGCCGTAATCATTCCATGTTGCCAGTTGTATGTAGTTGATATTTGATTGAGATAAAGCGAGCGTAAGTGTTTGCTGAAAGTTTTCGAGATTGTTGTAATCGATCGTCCATGTTGGTCCGCCCCAACCACCTTGAGCATAAAAGCTATTGAAACCGGGATAAGCAGAACCAAACTTTGTTCCTGAAAAAGGATAACCGGTATAATAATAATTGAGTGTTGTAAAATTGTCCTGCGGTATCCATGAAAATTCTCCGGTCGCATTTGAACCTGCTTCTGTTGACTGAAACCATAAGGGGAAAAAAGCAGGTTGAGGATTCAGTACAGAAAATACTGATGTCCATTGATCCTGCCCTTTTATTACCTGGGGGCCAAAATCAAGCAGTACCGGTTTACCGGCTATTTTTTCATAATTATCCGAAGTGAAAAAATTTGTTTGCATATAGGTCATGTCTGTTTGTGCGGTTGCAACAACATCTGATGCACCTTTCAGATCCTGGTCTTCATATACAATAGCGTAATTCAATCCAACACGCGAAAGCATGGCAATGATCTTATTGGTATTTCTTACGAGGTAAGGATAATCATACTTCTGCTGCACGCCGGGCCAATCAATAAATACACCATCAATACCGCTTAACTTCATTAACAATAACTGGTATTGAATGATGTTGGAATCACCTGATGCATACGGACCGGTCAACGGGTAATAATGAGAAGCAATTTGTTTTTGACCATTTGTATTAACAACATTTGGATTCTGGTTGCTCATCGTCCAGTGAATACCCCACGCACCGTTATAAGTTGCAGGTGTTTCAAACCAGGGCATCATATGCGCAAATACTTTTTTAGTTACAGTTTTGGTAACAGCTTTAGGTGCCGTGCTGTCAACTGGTGGTGGTTCAGGATTATTGGAAGATTTACTGCAACCACATGAAGCAACTGCAAAACAAAATCCATATAATAAAGCCTGTGCGCCGATGATCTTTATTCCTTTCATTATATCTTTTTTATCTCTAACTTTTTAGATTTTAGTATCCGGGATTTTGCTGATTTGCTACTGCAGGATTTGCACTTATTTCATTACCCGGAATAGGGAATGAATAAGACCTGTTATCACTCCATTGAACAACAGAGTTATCTGAAATACCAATATTGTAATAAGCTGCTTCATTTACACCAATGCGCCACCTGCAGATATCAAACCACCAATCGCCTTCTGCAAATAATTCTGCATGTCTTTCATATCGCAAAGGATTGAAAGCAAGATCAACATCATCTGGTGCAGCTTTGGTGCGTGCCGTTAAACTGGTATAATCATAGATGGAAGACGAGTTGACAGGCACGTCATATGCGCGGCGATGCACTTTGTTGATGTATTCCAAAGCGATGTCATTATCACCGGAATTCATGCAGGCTTCTGCATATAACAAATACACATCAGCCAAACGAAGAATATAAATGTTAGCAGCATCACAACCATTGTAAGCAGACATCGACTTATCCATCGTTGTGAACTTTTTAAAACTCCATCCATAGAAATCATTTTGATTACCTATGTTATTACATTTTGAAACGGGCACTTTTTGTGAACCATCAAAATTTCCGCAGGTATCAAGCCAGGGTTGTAAAGCGCATACATATAAACGCGGATCAGTGGTTTTGTTTGCACGCAACGCAACTGATTGTTGGTAATAATTTGTATCCATAATTCTTACAGGAACTGCTCTTGTACCTGTGCCGGGTTTGGTTGTATCGCCAGTGAATTTTGGATTGATGATGAGTGAATATTGAGGGAGATTGAAACCAAAACGCTGAAGATTTTTGTCATGAAAAAAGATATTACCGTAACCCAGTTCATCACTGCCTGATCCTTTTTCTTCACCATCATAAGCAAGTATAGAAGGCGCCCATAACAATCCTGCTGATGTTGTTAAATTGGTGCTGGGTGTACCGGTGAAAATTCCGTATCCATCTGTTACCCTTTCAACATTCAATTCAAACAACGATTCTTCATTAAATTCGTTTGCAGGATTGCCGTTGAAAGCATCTTTGTATTTACTGAAAGGCATTAATGATTTTCCGCTGTTATCAATAACATCTTTCAATACTGTTTTTGCGCTATCCCAGTTCTCGGTAAATACATAAGCCTTGCCCAACAATGCTTTGGCAGACCATTCAGTGGCACGGCCTTTATCATTCTCATCCCATTGAACGCCTTTTAAAAGCTGGGCAGAAGTTTTAAGATCACTGATGATAAGATCCCACACTTCTCTTGTGGTTGCCCTCGGATGATGTGTATCATCTAAACTTTTTGCGAGTTCTGTGTAAATAGGAACGCCCAATTTGTCAGCACCATCTCCAGATTTCTTAATATAGCTTTCACCATAAAAACATTCAAGATCGAAGTAGTAAAAAGCACGAAAGAAATAAGCTTGCCCACGCATTTGATCTACTGCCTGTGAATCGGCGGCTGACTTGGCGTAAGTCTGTTCATAAAAATTCGCTCTTTCAAAAAATACATTTGCATTTTTTACGCCTGTATATAAACCCGTCCACAGACGACCTGCATATAAATTGTAAACGCTGAGATTATTTGTTGCCAGCTCATTCCAATCCTGTTCAGCATTATAAGCAAGACAAGCCGCATGTTCGCTGCAGGCAAATTCTTTGGTGAGTAAATCAAACCCATAGAGAAAAAAATCTTTCCTGAGATTGGTATAACAAGATGTAAGAAAACTTGAGAGATCAGTTAGTGTTGCCGGATAATTGCCTGTGTTATTTACATCAACCGGATGTACATCAACAGGATCTTTGGTGCAACTGGTAATACAGGTTAAACCTATAATAAAAATTGCTGTTATTTTTTTAAGCATCGTTATGTTTTTGATCATACTATTAAAAGCTCACATCAATTCCAACAGAGTAAATTCTTACGTTCGGGTATCTGTTCAGCACATCAATTCCGCGCGTAGTGGTTCCCGCATTTACTGATAAATCCTGGCTGCCTATTTCGGGATCAACACCTGAATATTTCGTAAATGTGAAAACATTATTTGCCATTACATACAAGCGGGCATTTGTAATCCTTTCTTTGGCAAGAAACCGGCTGGCAAAGTTGTAACCGAACTGAAGATTTTTCAGCTTGAGATAGCTGCCGTCTTCAACGAAATAACTGTTGGCAAAAGAGTAGTTATGGTTAGGATCAACCGTAAAACCTCCATTTGCGTCGAGCACACCTATTCTTGGCTGGTTTGTTAAACCATTGCTGCCAAGAAATGAAGCATTGAAAAGTTTCGCTGTTACGTTGCCACCGTCATAAATAGATTCTGCATAAGGCGCAACGCCGTTATAAATATCAACACCAAGCACTGTGTTGAACAGCATAGCAATGTCAAACCCTTTCCAGTTTGCATTGAGTGAAATGCCACCTGTAAATTTTGGATAAGGATTACCAATTACAGTTTTATCCTGATCTGTTATCTGACCATCGCCATTTACATCTACAAAACGCAGGTCTCCTGCAAGAGCAGTACGCCCGGGCTGTTGAGGACCTTTGGCAGCCTCTTCATCGGTCTGATAAATCCCATTAACCTTATAACCATAAAATTGTCCGAATGGCAAACCCGCTGCCGTGTACGTAAGCGGTTGACCACTCCATTTACCATTGCCTGCGTCAGGATAATCGTTATTGCCATTCTTGATAGCGTCGCCATTTATATTATCAAGGTCGAGTACTTTATTCTGATTGAAAGAACCGGTAACGCCAATTGAATAATTCAGATCACCAACATGATCTCTGTAGCCAAGTGCAATGTCGAAACCACGATTTCTTACCGAACCAATATTGGTTGTAAAAGTTGCCGGAGATCCAGGTAATCCAACACTTGCAGGTAAAGGAATGCCATACAAAAGATCGTGCGTGATTTTATTATACCAGTCAATTGAAAAATTGATTTTGCTATCAAGCAGTTCTCCGTCTATACCAATATTTGCTTCACGAACACTCTCCCACTGTATGTTTTTGTTCTCGAGCAATTCCTGCGTGTACGCTGCTTCGGTTGGACCTCCGTTAGAAAAGTTCTGATAGTTTATCAGCTTAAATGTTGTAAGAAATTGATAAGGCGCAATATTGCTGTTGCCTAATTCTCCATAGCTGCCGCGCAGTTTCAGCAAGCTGAATATAGGCAGATATTTTTTAAGGAAAGGCTCCTGGTCAATACGCCAGCCGGCAGAGAAAGCCGGAAAGATTCCATACTGATGTTCGGGACCAAACACAGTAAAGTTTCCATCTTTTCTCACGCTTGCTGAAAGAAAATATTTTTTATTGTAATCATAGTTTACTCTTGCGAAGCCTGATTTAACCAGGCCGTTAGGATCATACTTGCCTGAAAGATCGAGCGCAGAGCCGGAAGTAAGTATATAGCCGAATGAATTACCGCTTACTGCAGTTGCGTTTGTTTGAAGATTATTTGACTTGTTTGAATACTGTTCGTAACCAACGATTGCGTCAATATTATTCTTACCATAACTATGATCGAAGGATAACACATAAGAATTCAGGTATTGTTCGTATTCGCCAATTACCCTGTACAAACTATTAATGGTGTTGGGCGTTACAGCGGTATTATAAACATCCCTGAAAATATTGTTTTCATAGTTCTGGTAAACATAGCCGAAAGTTGCTTTAAAGGTCAGGTATTCAGGAATTACCCTCGCTTCAGCATATATATTGCCCTGGAAATTCCTTTCGGGAAAATCAAAGTCAACCGTTTTTATTTGCGCAATAAGATTAGGCGCCTGGTAGTTGGGAAAGCCTCCCCATGGCGCATCCGGGTTATCAGTGTATGGAGCGCCTGTTGGCACAGTGCGGAAAGGAGTGCTTACGATAGAAGTTTTTACGGGTGTAGTATTTCTCTTCCATGCATATAACTGCTCCCCTATTTTTAGCCAGTTTGTTACTTTAAAATCGGTGTTAATCCTCGCACCTGCAAGTGAAGATTGGTTATCAAGAAAAACACCTTTCTGATCATTATAAACACCAGAGAAAAAATAATTTACCGAAGGTGTAGAGCCCGATACGGAAAGATTATAATTCTGCTCGTATCCGTTTCTGTACAACTCTTTTTCCCAATCAACGTCAGGTAAGGTATCTATCGCATCCTGTGAAAGATTGCTGTAATACTGATCGTGGACAAGCAGTTTGTATTGAATAAAATTGTTCTTATCCAGCATCTTAAGCAACATTGGTGTAGAAACTCCATAGCGTGCGCTAAAATTAATGGTTGGCTTCAGTCCCAAGCCTTTTTTTGTAGTGATGATGATCACTCCGCCAGCCGCTGCAGCGCCATAAATTGCGGCGGCGCTTGCATCTTTTAAAACATCAATCGAAGCAATATCATTAGGATTGATATTATCGCCGGATTGCCGTACCCCATCTATAATATATAACGGATCATTCTGGTTCAAAGAAGAAACACCGCGTATAATGATCTGCGAACTGGCGCCGGGTTCGCCGGAGGCCTTAATTACTTCCACACCGGCTACACGGCCCTGAATGGCATCTGCAACATTTTGAACAGGCAGGTCTTTTATCACATCACCTTTTACAGAAGAGATAGCACCGGTAAGATCTTTTCGCTTTTGCGTTCCATAACCAACAACTACAACCGAATCGAGATTGGCAAGTGAAGGGATTAAAACAAAATTGAGAACAAGCTTGCCATCAATAGAAATTTCCTTGTTCTGATAGCCAATAAAACTCGCAACCAGCGTACTGCCACCCACCGGAATTTCAATAGAAAAATATCCGGAGGCATCTGTCTTTACAACGGATTTTGTACCCTTTACCGTAACAGTAGCCCCTTCCAATTTCTCACCATTCAGGTTTGTTACGAGTCCGGAAACCGCCTTTTGCTGGGCAAAAGAATAGTTCGCTAAAAACAAGATCAAAACAATAAAAGCAGCGCGCAAGCAGTAAAAGAAGTTTGCAGAGATCTGGAAAAAACTTAAAAATTTTCTCATATAAAGCAAGCTTATCAGTAGTAAAATCAGTGTATAAAAAAGCCGATCGTTATTCTGATAACAAAAAAAGCCAATGAGGGGAGCGATTCCAACTTATATCATGAAAGTATAAGAAATATTGTAGAAAAATTCTGGATCAGGCTTACAAACAATTGATAATAAACAAACTGCCAGACATTAAATTTATTGGATATATAATATGATTTTGGTCTAAATTGAATTTATATGCATGATCCTGTTCTCAAAATCTTCATTTGGAACGATAGATTTGTTTTTTATTCTTGTTTTATAAGTGTTGATAGTGTTGACTGAATAACCCAAAATGGTGGCTATCTTTTCTGTATCATGAATGCCCATTCTTATCAGTGCAAAAATCCTGAGGTCTGTGTTGAGTATCTCACCTTCCTTTAATTTAACCTGCTCTTCTTCTTTCAACAATAAATTAAACTCGGAAATAAATTTTGGAAAGAGATTTAAAAATATCTGATCGAAATTTTTCAAAAGTTCATCCCGCTCTTTTTTCAGGTTGAAATTATTTACCAGGAATTTTATCTCATCAATTTTACGGTCTGCAATTTTTTGTTCGACCGACTTTTTGAATTTGTCGATGCGGTTATAAAACTCCGTATTACCACTAAAAAAATAGCCGATATATTCTTCCTTGATCTTATTTGCCTCCAGCAATTTTTTGTTGGCATCAGTAATTATTCTTTCTGCCGCTTTGAGTTTGTTGTTTTGCCTTACGATAATAACAATAAGACCAGCAAGCACGAGCAATAAAACCGTGGCAATAACTGCGTAATTGGTTACTGTTTGTTTTTCCTTCTCTACTATGTTTAATTTTTCAGCTTCTATTAAAGGAAGGATAGTGCTGAGCTGAACTTTTCGCTGGCGTGCCCCATAAAAAGTAGCATCGTTTACAGCTTTTTCAATATAGGTAGAAGCATTTTTAAGATCACCTTTTTTAAACAATAATGTAGCAAGATTAAAAGCAGCAGAAGTTTCTTTCGTTGACGATTGAATATCTGCAATTGCAGCTCTTATTAAAAGATCGATCGCACTATCTGTCTGATTGTTCTGGATATAGATGTCGCTCAAGGTTGATGCTGTTACGGCAAACTGGTGCGGTGTAAGCGATCTATCATGCATTAATGTATCAAAATATGAAAAGGCTTTATCACGATCACCTGCACGGATATTTTTCAAACCACTGTAATACACATATTGAAACGAGGTCTGCGCGTACAAACGCAAAGCAGAATCAACATACAAACTTCCCGTTTTGTTATATTCTGTTGCATAAACATGGTCTTTATCATAATCTGCCAAATCATAATAATACCTTGCTGCCAATGTATAATATTCTGCCTTTTCCTGATCGTTCAAATAATTAAGATTGATCGATGATAAAACATCGAAAACTTCTTTAAACATGCCTGATGAAAGCATGATAAAACTGAGCTTAATTTTAAAGTAAGCAATTTTATGATTATCGCCGCTTACAGTAGCAACGGACTGCATCTTTTGACAATATGCATATGCAGAATCATAATTGAAAACCTGGTATTCATTGTAGAGATCAAGATAATGTTCAAACAGATCCTGTTGATCACCTTTTGTAAGTTTTCCTTCCAGTGATTTTATTTTTTTTATTTTTTCAGCATCATATTTTGCAGAAGCATCTATAGCATTATTCAGTTCTTTCAATAAAACATCGGTATAATTTTGGGCCTGTAATCGAAAGCAAACAACCAGGAAGAAAAAACAAATACACTTTTTCATAACCAACTTTCTCTATTCTTCAATTGATATATTAAGATTTGCGATAAGGCAAAAATAACCTGCGTTTACTAAAGTGAGATTTCAATTTTGTTTTTGAAAAAAAAGCAGGTTAAAGAGTGGCTTTACAGGATAGAATTTTTTTGAATTGAATTATAATTTATCAACAAACCATTTAACAGCAAGCCCGTAACCTCTCAAACCCAAACCAATAATACTTCCAACTGATTTACCTGAAATATGCGAAAGCTTCCTGAAATCTTCCCGCGCATGTACATTACTGATGTGCACTTCAATTACCGGTGTTTTTATTGCAGCGATCGCGTCACCCAATGCTACAGAAGTATGCGTATAACCACCGGGATTTAAAACTATACCATCATATTCAAAACCTAATCTTTGCAATTCATTTATCAGTTCACCTTCAATATTGCTTTGATAATAATGAAAATCAACTCCGGGAAATGTCTGCTTTAATTCAGTTAAATAATCATCGAAAGATTTACTGCCGTAAACTTCAGGCTCACGTTTACCAAGCAAGTTCAAGTTTGGTCCGTTAATGATCGCAATTTTCATGTGGCTAATATAAACCTAACAGGTTTAATAAACCTGTCAGGTTTGGGATTTAGTTATAGTAAGGATTCATTTCAAGTTCCTGTACATCTTCATTTGCATAATTTTTTATTTCATGATACAAAGTATCACGTTCAACAGGTGCTCTCTTTACCTGTTTAATTAATGCAACCAGTTCTGCTGTTGATAAAGCAGGCGTTTGTTCTTCACTGCCTGCCATTGAATAAATTTTTGTTGTATCATCAATGGTTCCATCAAGATCATTCACACCGAATGATAAACTCAGTTGTGCATTTTGCCTGCCCAACATTGGCCAGTAAGCTTTAAGATGAGGAAAGTTATCAAGATACAAACGTGCTATTGAATAAGTTTTCATGTCTTCAATCAATGAGCTTTCAGGAACATTACTCATATCATTATCCTTGTTGCGGAATTTTAATGGAATAAATGTATTGAAGCCATGTGTTTCATCCTGCAACTGCCTTAATCTTTCCATATGATCAACACGGTGCCAATACTTTTCGATATGACCGAATAACATTGTTGCATTTGAATGCATACCCAACTGATGCGCTGTTTTATGAATATGCAACCATCCCTCAGCATCCACTTTATCTGCACAGATCTGTTCACGGATTTCTGGATGAAAAATTTCTGCACCTCCGCCCGGCAATGAATCCAAACCCGCTTCATGCAATAACTTCATCCCATCTTCAATACTCAGCTTTGCCTTGCGAAACATGTAATCTAATTCAACCGCGGTAAAACCTTTTATATGTAGATTGGGACGATGTGCTTTTATTGATTTCAATAATTCTTCAAAAAAATACAAATTCATTTTCGGATGAACGCCGCCAACAATATGCACTTCTGTTACAGGTTTGCCATCATATTTTTGAATGATATGCATCATCTGCTCTTTACTCAATTCCCAGCCTTCGTCCCGATGCGCATATAAACGTGAGTAAGAACAAAAATTACAGGAAAAAACACAAACATTGGTTGGCTCAATATGAAAATTGCGGTTGAAATAGGTTTTATCACCATGCAATTTTTCGCGCACATAATTTGCGAGCGCGCCAACATAAGGCAATGAAGCTTTTTCAAACAGCAGCACACCTTCATCAAAATTTAAACGCTGGCTATTCAAAACTTTTTCGCCAATGTATCTTAGTTCAACATCTTTCCCGTTATCAACTATAGCTTCTATTGAATTGTTCATGCGGCAAATTTATATATCAATGATAAAATTATTATATAGTAAAAATCATCTTGAAAATTGGTCGATAAAATTATCTATCTGTTCCTGCGTATCGAAGAAGCCTGCTAATCTTTCAATTACATTTTCTACAACAGCATCAGGGCAACTTGCGCCGCTTGTGATTAAGATTTTTATCGGCGCTTTTGCAGGAAGATAATCATGCGTAATGCACTCTTCTTTTGTACGCCAGTTACAATGCAGTATTTGTGTTGATGATAAAATTTTATCTGCATCATTTATAAAATAAGCCGGCAGTTTTTCTTCGCATAATTCGACCAGGTGAGAAGTGTTGCTACTATTATAACCACCAACAACAATTGCCATGTCAGCATTTGTATTTAATAACGCTGTTACAGCCGTTTGATTATCGTTCGTCGCATAACACAAAGTATCGCGTGTATCAGCAAAACGTTCCTGCACGTTTGCATCAGTTAAATTGTAATGTTCTTTCACAATATGTTTTAAATATTCGGCAATGGCTTGTGTATCGGTTGCGAGTTGTGTGGTTTGATTGACCACACCAAAATGCTGCAGATGTTTTGCTATATCAAAACCATTTGAATAACGCCCTTTGAATTCAGTATAAAAATCTTCTGCAGGTTTTTCACCGGTGATATATTTTGCAAGCGCTATTGTTTCCTTCATATCATTCACTATAACCGTTGGCGTTTTGGATGAAGCATGTGAAAACGTTGCTCGTGTTTCTTCATGCTTTGGTTTGCCATGCACCACAACGCTGTAACCTTTTTCTGCAATTTGCGCGCTGCGGTTCCAAACTTTTTCAACAAAGGGGCAAGTAGTATTATATTTTTCTGTTTGAATGCCTTTATTCTGTAATAATTTTTCTATTTCAATCGTAGTTCCGAATGCAGGAATCAATACAACATCATCTTCATTCAGTTCATCGAATGAAATAAGTTGTTTACCATAAGTATCCTGTAAAAATTCAATGCCCTTTTCTTTAAGGTCTGCATTCACCTGCGGGTTATGGATCATTTCACTCAGCAAAAAAATTCTTTTGCCGGGATTTTCTTCAATAGTTCTGAAAGCAATTTCAATTGCATTTTCAACACCATAACAAAAACCAAAATGTCTTGCGAGATAAATTTTAAGTTTACCGAAATCAAGTAAGGTGGGCGAGAAATCTTTCTTTAATTTATCCTCACGTTTTCTTTTATTCTTAATAGCACTGATGAGCTCACTCCTGTAAATATTCGGTACCGCGAATTGCTTCATAAAGCGGCAAAGTTAATAAACTTGACTTCAATCAATATTTCAGCAAAAATTTAAGAAATGATTTTATATTCAGTCATGCAAATCCAAAACATACAGGGTGTTGACAGCCAGCTTTCGCAAATGGTTGAACACAGTAAGGCAACACAAAACAGGGCAGGCTATTTCGCTGCTTTGTATAAACGAATGACGGCTGCTGTGATCAATGGTATAAATACAAACCAGTTTGAAGATAATGCAAGAATGGATAAACTGGATACATTATTTGCACAACGTTACATAGATGCATACAATTGTTATTACGCAAAATCGCCTTGCTCAGCATCCTGGAAAACCGTTTTTGATGATTGCAATGATCAATCGCTGATCGTACTGCAGCATTTATTACTTGGTATTAATGCGCATATCAATCTCGATCTTGCCATTGCTGCTGCAACAGTTGCACCGGGAAATTCAATCAATGCATTGCAAAATGATTTTAATCACATCAACAGCTTAATTGCTTCGCTGATAGGTGATGTGCAGGAATGTCTTTGCGAAGTTTGGTTCCCGATGCGTTTCCTCACAAAAATTGCCAATGGCAAACAAATGGCTGTGTTGAATTTCAGCATAGATAAAGCAAGGGATGTTTCATGGGCAAATGCTGTTTTGCTTGCCAACATGACAAGTGATGAAAGCAAAGTTTACATACAACAGATGGATAATTCAGTGAACATTGTTGGTAATAAAATAAAATCCCCAGGAACGTGGACTGCAATTTTATTAAAATTCATCCGCATGACCGAGTATGATGATGTTGCACGCGCCATTAATCTTATTGATACCACTGTTGTGAAGTAATTTTTATTCAATTTTTGATTGCACCGGAATGATAAAGGCAATTAAATCATCTAATGCAATACCGGCTCTTTCGCATGCATCATTGATATCTTCTCTTGAAACATTGGCTGCAAAAGATTTTTCTTTCAAACGTTTCTTTACACCTTTTATATCCATGCCTTCATAACCATTTGGCCGCATTAATGAATAGGCGTGAATTAACCCGCTTAACTCATCAAACGCATATAACATCTTATCCATTTTTGTTTGTGGCACTACACCAAAATGCAAATGGCCATGACTTGCAATAGCATGTATAATTTCAGGATCAATATTCCTTCGCTCTAATTCTTCAATTATTTTTTTGCAATGTGCTTCGGGCCACTGATCCCAGTCTGCATCATGCAATAAACCGGCAAGTTCCCAACGCCAAACATCAGCATCATTCAAATTTTCTTTTTCTTTTGCCCATGCATGCATCAACGCTGCAACCTGTTTCATATGCAATTGCAGTCGTGAATTTTTCACCCAATCATTCAATAAATTATGTGCTTCTTCTTTTGATAAAACATTTCCTTTATTGGCTTCGTTGCCAAAAACATCGCGCCCTAACATTAAACTCATATAAAAAATTTAAGAACAAACTTATTCAGAATTATTTCAAATATTTCCTGATCGATGTTTTATAAGTTCTGTATCTATTCATCTTTCAGGTGTAATAAAATGAGCACCAAAACAAGGAAGCTTACAATTCTTTCAGCAGACGCTAATCCGTTCCACTGTGTACTTTGCCACATAGCAAACCATTCTCCGCCCACCACTTCAAAACCGAGGAACCAGATAATAATGCCAATCATTATTCCTGCCACCGACCAGTTCTTAACGGCATGAAATTGTAACGCATTACTTCTTACATTTTTAAACAACAACCAGCTGCCTTTCAAACAACAAATTGCCATAAACATTTCCATCACTATAATAAAAATATATCCTGCATGAAAAAGAACAGGATCATTAATACTCCTGTAATGAATATGGCTGCCAGGAAAAACAGAATCCATTTTCATTACATGTTCAACAAACAAAAAATTGGTGGCATAATCAGTTGTATTTCCAATCACAATTATAGTTGCCATTAAGCCGATAGCTGCAACAGCAACCGCTTTCGCTAACCGAAGGAGAAATGAAGTGGTGTACATAATGTATGCTGCTTTGTTGAATGTGAGACTTATTAAACAGATGAAGTATTATGTATTTATGTTTGCAATATCCTTAAATACTCTGTCCAGGGCCCGACCTCTGTTTTATATTGTTTTGCCATTACACGGGAGATTTGAGCAATATGATTAAGATCGTGTACAACCCAGGTAGAAAGAAGTTGCGATAAGGTAACTTCTCCGAAAGCAGGATGAATACCTTTTTCTTCCAGGTCTTTATCGCTAAGTTTTTTTGAACGCAGTTGTTCAACATTGCTCTCGCGCAATATTCTAAATTCACTTAAAAGCTGGCTCAATGATTTTCCTTTACTGTCTTCAAATTGAGCGAATCGGTCAAAGGGCCTAAATATTTTGTCACTATTTTCAGAAAGAATAATATCTGTTCTCGGCATCCAGTCAGTTTTTTCTCCGTGAATAAGATGACCTATAATATCATATACACTCCATGTTTCGCCACCTTCGTTGACAGAAGTCCAGTCAGCAGAAATATCTTGCAGCATTGTTATGAGGACGTTCGGCGTACGCTCAAGAATTTCTAATGATTTTTCTACATTAAAATTCATTGTCTGCTTGTTGTGAGTAATGAAGGTCAAAGTTAAAAAGTTATAATAACTATTGGGCCATTCAAAGGACAGTTTGATAGATTGAAGGGCTTCATCGTGTTGTGGTTGATTAACGCAGGATCGCTTTGCAGACCCTGCTGCGGCAGAGATTGCTATTAGTAGAAACCTTGACCGGGCTTTTGATCCAGTCCGTAGCCATTCAACGTTGATCTATTATTTAGCAAACATATAATTTGTAATTTCCGTTCATAAAAAAAGATCAATGAAATATACAGCTCAGGATGGATTTCCATATTATGTTCAATTAACTGAGGGAAAAGATTAGAAACAACTTTTTACTTCAACAGCAACATTTGATTTACTGTATTCCATGGGCGAAGAAAATCATGTTACAGATATGCAGAAAATAAATGGAGCATAAAACAAATTGTGGGTCATATAACAGATCACGAACGTATTATGACGTACAGGGCTTTGCGGTTTAGCAGGAATGATGAAACATTGTTGCCCGATTACGATCAGAATTTACTTGTTGATAACAGTCGGTTTGATGAATTGAAATTTGATGAACAAAAAGCATAAAGTATGAAATAAATGAGTCGTATAGATATTTCATAGTACAGTTTGTTGTTACTTAACGTGAGTTCGGGATAGGGAATTTATATCATATTGAAAGTTATGTTACCAGGTTTTGTTATGAAGTTGAATCGTCACCTCGACGCGAGGAGAGGTCTCATAAATTTTTTACAGATTTTATTTCGGGAGATTTCTCCTAACGTCGAAATGACGCCTTCTAACCATCTTATCCCGAACTCACGTTACTTAAAGATATTCTTTAAAATCATGATCGCTGCAAAACTGATTTATAAAAAGTTATCTGTTGTTTTTTGATTAAAAAATTTAAGTCTTATTTTCATCTTATGCTTAGTGAAGCCGAAATAGAATATAACCTGCACATGAATAAATATTCTTTTCAAAACATACAATATGCAAATCTTCCCGAAGAAACCTGGAAAACCATACCATTGCGAAACGATGATTACCTTCTTTCTAATTTTGGAAGAGTAAAACGTATTGAAAAAGATGTAATACGCAAAGATGGTTTTATTTGTCATTTACCTGAACGTTTAAAAAAACCTCTTGTACACCGTATAAAATGTGTTGAAAATAACAGACAGTTCACCATTTATTCAGTAACAAGTTCTGTAAATGATGAAGCAAAAAAATACAGCTTTGTAATCGCACGATACTTGTATTATCTTTTTGTAGAAAAGTTTGACATAAGCAATCATTATTTTTTCAAGATTGCTTATAAAGATGGCAACCCGCTTAATATTGTTCCGGAAAATTTATATGTTACAACACAAACAGAAATCGGCAAGAAAAATTTCGCAGAAGGCAAATTAGATAATAACGGATTTGTTGGAAAATCACGTAAAGTAAAACAATTTAATATACATGGTGAGTATATAGCAGAATTTAAAAGTATAAGACAAGCCTCCATTGCTACGGGTATTGACAATGCATCAATTTACAGGACCATCATTGGCGAGTATAAACAATATAAAAATTTTATTTTTAAAGAAGCGAAAGAATAAAAATTTTAATTGTTTTAATTTTTTGTTGATGCAGGTTACGAAAATTAAACTATTTGTTATCTTACCTGCATGGAACTAATTTATTTAACCATTATATGCATAATGATAAATAACAACAGCCATGCACAATGCAAGCCAATTAATTTAAGTACTTATGAAACATGGTACACAACTGGCGATAATACAAAGAGCAGTGTGTTTACAAAAGCCGGCTTTAAAGACTTAGGCCCAATAGTTATAAACGATATGGGCTTAACATATAGCTATGGCGCCTGCTGGGTTGATTATAAAGATGGCTATGCACGCTACGCAGCAAGCAAAGTGGATACCTGCGCACAAGGCGCTATCACTAATATTATTGGATAAGGCTAATTATGAAGCTTTAAAAAATGAAGTAGAAAAAATTGCAAAATTTACAGGGACTGAAAGTGATGGTACAAGAACTTATGAAGGAAAGAATTTTTTTTATACTATACAGGTAGTTGATTTTAATGAGCCATTGCAAAAAAGCATCCATCTTACAGCTTTGGCATGGCATCTTTGTAATACAGCGTAATTTTTTTTAACAGCTTTCAATGTTCAATAATTAACAAACTACTTCAAATATTTTCCAAACCAATCGAGGTATCTTGTAAACCTGTCTTTCATATAACTGGGTATCGTTATCTCATGGTATTGCCCTGGGTAAATTACCAACTCTGTTGGAACACCAATGCTTCTTAATGCCTGGTACATTTGTTCAGCGCCAACAGATGGTACATTAAAATCCTTCTGGCTTGCCATGAATAAGGTTGGTGTTTTTATTCTGTCGACATGAAAGAAAGGATACGATAATTTAATCCAGAGGTCAGGGTTTTTCCATGGCGGCCCTAACTCTGTTTCATATTGCGTTACATATTCATCCACCCCATACATACTTAATTGTAAAGCGCTGCCTGCACCGCTTGACGCAGCTTTAAAGCGCGTGGTGGTTGCAATGGCATAATCGGTAAGAATGCCTCCATAACTCCATCCAGCGACTGCCATGCGGCTTGAATCTGCAATGCCTTTTGCTACTAAATAATCTACCACACCTAAAATATCTTTCACTTCTTTATTGCCCCAATCGCCATAAATGGCGCGTATGTAATCTTTGCCGCGACCACTGCTGCCACGATAATTGACTGCTGCAACCGCATAACCACCGGCAGCAAGAATGTTGCGTTGCATATCAAACTCATAATCATCCTGTGAAACAGGGCCGCCGTGTATGTACATGATCAACGGAAGCTTTGCATTGACAGGTGCATTTGCAGGGCGATATAAGATACCTGAAACAAGTGTGCTGTCACTGCTCCTGCTTTGAAAGCCTTCCACCTTTATCGTTTGAATAGGTGCAAGAAAAGAATCGGTTGCATGCGTTAATTTTCTTAACCCGTTTTTCTCCAACGCATATAATTCATTGGGCGTTTGCGGATCGGTCATATTTACCAACCAATCACCGCTTGATTGATTCAACTCTGCATTCCAGAAAACTTTTTCACCTTCGGCAAGCTCTGTATATTTTCCTGTTTCTACATTGAAAGATGCAACCGGTTGCTGCCTGTCGTCTTCCATCAATGTAATAATATTCTTACCATCTTTACTCCATCGCGGTGATGACACTTGTTTATCAAACGATGCAGAAATTAAATTGGGTTTACCGCCGCTTGCAGGAATTACTGCAAGTACATTCTCTCCATACATGGTAAAGTTTTCATCGCTGCTGCTTTGCAAATACGCAATATATTTTCCATCAGGACTCCATTGCGGGTATTGATCTTCACCTTTCCATGTGGTGAGTTGATAAGGCACTGCTCCCTTCACTGCATCCATTATAAAAATATCATCGTTCTCGTTTTTATCAGGATCATCTGAATGATTGCTGACAAAAGCTATCTTCTTTCCATCAGAGTTCCATACGGGTTGTTCTTCATTATAATTACCTGATGTTAGCGTATCAACATTATCGTTGGCAACATCCAGCAAATACAAATGTGTTTTGCGGTTATCCAAATAACCTTCAATATCCTGTTTAAAATGATACCGCGTGATTACATAAGGCAAACGATTTCCGGAAACAGATGTATCAGAATAATCAATATCATCCATCACCAATAATATTTTTTTGCCATCAGGGCTCCACACATAATCTTCGATATCACTTTTTACATCGGTTATCTTTTTTGCTTCGCCACCCAAACGATTCATTAACCACAATTGTGTAACTGCATCATCTTTATCCTTATCATCATTATCTGCATACCTGTCTGATAAAAATGAAATGTATTTATTGTCGGGACTGAATCTTGCCGTGGTTTCATCATCAACACTGTTGGTTAACTGTACATTTTCTTTTCCATCCCAGCTCACCATCCATATATCTTTATTGGTTTCATCTTTTGAAGTATCAACAGTGGTTACAGTATAAGTGCACCATTTACCATCAGGCGAAACCTGCGGGTCTGAAACATCAACATAACGCATAAAATCTGAGGGATTAAGCGGCCGCTTTGTTTGTGCGGATGCAGCAGTAGTTATGAGTAATGTTATAGCAAATACATAAATTTTATTCATGCAAAACATTATTAATTATAAACGAAAATAGGTATTGATCGATTCAATGCAGGATGAATATTATATAAAGCTTTCTATATTTTCTCTGTACTATTATACTCTATTTCATTGCCTCCAGTTCTTTCTGCAACCTGAACATTTCATCGCGCAGTTTTGCAGCTTCTATAAAGTCTAAATCTCTCGCTGCTTTTTCCATTTGTTTCTTTATAGTGTTAATGGCTTTTTCCATTTGTGGAATTGTTTTATACTGACCCTGTTCTTCTGCTGCGTTTGTTTTAATGATATCTTCATCGCCTTGTATTGCATAAGGATTTTTTGGATCGTAACCTTTTATATCCAACACAGATGTTTGCGCAAAAACATTCTCTTTTGTTTTCTTAATGGTCTTTGGTGTGATGTTGTGCTGTATGTTGTAAGCAATTTGTTTCTCTCTTCTGCGATCGGTTTCATCAATTGTTTTTTGCATGCTTTCCGTCATTTTATCAGCATAAAAAATAACAAGTCCATCCACATTGCGTGCAGCGCGGCCTGCCGTTTGTGTTAATGATCTTTCATTGCGCAGGAAGCCTTCTTTGTCTGCATCCAGAATAGCAACCAAAGAAACTTCAGGCAGATCCAAACCTTCGCGTAATAAATTCACACCTACTAATACATCTATTTCACCTAATCTTAATTGCCTTAATATTTCAATGCGTTCCAATGTATCAACATCGCTGTGTATGTATTTTGATTTGATATTGATGCGCTGTAAATATTTATCCATCTCTTCCGCCATTCGTTTGGTAAGTGTTGTTACCAAAACGCGATCGCCTTTTGTAACACGCTTATCAATTTCATCCAACAGATCATCAATTTGATTTACGGATGGACGAATATCGATCGGTGGTTCTAACAAACCAGTCGGCCTCACCACCTGTTCAACCACAACACCACCACATTTTTCCAATTCATATTCCCCGGGCGTTGCACTAACAAAAACTGTTTGGCCCGTAATGTTTTCAAACTCATGAAAATTCAACGGGCGATTATCTAAAGCTGATGGCAAACGAAATCCATATTCAACCAAAATCAATTTGCGGCTTCTGTCGCCACCATACATGCCCGCAACCTGCGGAATGGTCTGATGACTTTCATCAATGATGGTTAAAAAATCTTTTGGAAAATAATCCAGCAAACAGAATGGCCTTGTGCCCGGCTGTCTTCTGTCAAAAAATCTTGAATAGTTCTCAATGCCGTTACAGAAGCCTAACTCGCGTATCATTTCCAAATCATATTCTACTCTTTCTTTTAAACGCTGCGCTTCAATTAATTTACCATTGCTTTTATAATATTCAGTTTGCAAACGCATTTCATCCTGTATCTCGTATAAAATTGTTTGCATCATATCTTTTGGTGCGAGATAAAGATTGGCTGGAAAGATGGCAGCATTATCCATTTTCATCATGCGCTTGTTGGTATGCACATCAATGGTTTCAATGTCTTCGATCTCATCACCAAAAAAAGTTATACGGTAACCATAATCAACATACGGCAGGTTGATATCAATGGTATCTCCTTTCACGCGAAATGTGCCGCGTTTAAATTCAACCTGTGTTCTGTTATATAAACTATTTACCAGCGAATGCAAAAATCCTTGTCGCGAAATTGCCTGGCCCTTTGCAATTCTTACAATACCATTTTCAAAATCCGTAGGATTACCGATACCATAAATACAACTCACACTTGCCACAACAATTATATCACGCCTGCCCGAAAGCAATTCACTTGTTGCCTGCAAACGAAGTTTATCCAGTTCTTCATTAATGCTTAGATCTTTTTCGATGTATATGTCGCTTACAGGCATGTATGCTTCAGGCTGATAATAATCATAATAACTTACAAAATATCCAACCGCGTTATCAGGAAAGAATTGCTTGAACTCGCCATACAATTGTGCAACGAGTGTTTTATTATGTGTTAATACCAATGTTGGCCTTTGTACATTTTGAATAACATTGGCCATCGTAAATGTTTTACCGCTTCCTGTAACACCCAGCAATGTCTGATAATGTTCTCCGCTGTTAATTTCGTCTGTTAACTGGCGTATCGCTTCGGGCTGATCGCCGCTTGGCTCATAAGGAGCTACTAATTTAAAAGGCATGTTGCAAGTTAATAAGTAAAAATTTTTTGTTTTTTTATATTATGATATTTAACGGAGCAATAAAATAAGCCATATACTTTCTACGTGTTTTCAATTACTTATTGTATTGATATTTTTTTTATAAATAATGTATCTGCAATAAATAAAAAGTTTAAAGAATACGATCGTTTTGTTTTAAGAAAAAATGGCAAAGTTGTTGCTTACTGATGGCTGCTAAACTTTTAATAACAAAAAAACATTTATCATGAAAAAGTTCCTTTTTTCCGTAACAGTATTATTGGGTGCATTGGGAATATGTGCTGCAAACTATGGCGGTGCAACTGCTAAACTTCCGGTTAATAAGACTTGCATTATTAAGGATACAGTGCCCAGTGATACAACAAAACCAAAAGACTCTACTTTATTATTAATGAAATAAAAGGGTATTTGCATTCTTTTGGTTTTAATCGTGCAGACAAAGCTTTTGTAATTTATTTTACGAGGCTTTGTCTTTTTTTGCTGAATAGAATTAATGCAGTTGCAGTGTTGCGATCCCGAATCGCTCGCTCCCGGGACAGGCTGCACGAAGTTTAATTAAAGAACAGAAGCCCGCCACCAAAAAAAATAAAAGTATTCGATTAGCTTTTGAACCATCCCCGCTTTTTAAACGCGTAGATCATCCATACAGGGATTAATAACATAAGTGCTACCGCTGCATAAAAACCATATTTGTTGTGCAGGTAAGGTATGCTTTCGAAGTTCATTCCGAATATGCCGCCAATAACGGTTGCAGGTGCAAGTAAACAGGTAACAATAGCCATTACTTTCATTACTTCATTCATACGAAGGTTTACTTTATTTAGGTAAAGATCCTGCAGGCTCATCATCATGTCCCTGTAATTTTCAACAAGATCATTTGCCTGTACAACATGATCGTACACATCTTTAAAATACCTCAACGTTTTATCGTTAAGCAAACCATTATCGCTGCGCATGAATCCATTGATAACTTCACGCACAGGATTAATATTACGCTTAAGAATGATCATCTCTTTTCGCAAATCATTTATCATTGCAAGCGAGCGCGCATTGCCGCGGCGAATGATCTCTTCTTCCAGCGTTTCAATATGCTCGCCTAATTTTTCCAGCACCGAATAATAATTATCAACAATAACATCAATGAGCGAATAACATAAATAATCAGCGCCTGCTATTCTTAACTTACTGCCTGCAACTTTCAACTTATCTCGAATAGGATTGAATAAATCTCTGTTCGCTTCTTCCTGGAAACTTAGCACATACCCTTTCCCCAATGCAATGCTAACCTGTTCCATTTCTATACAACTGTCTTTTTCATTGTAGTAAAGCATATTTAAAAGACAGAATAAAACATTTTCCATTTCATCCATCTTGGGCCGCTGGCCAACGCTTAATATATCTTCAATCAGCAATGGATGTATATCATATTCCTTACAAATAAGTTCAACATCATCTTTGCGAAGACCATCAATATTTATCCATGTAACATGACCGTTGTTTCTGAATTTTTTGCAATCGTGCACGCCGTTAAATTCAAGGTGGCTTACTTTATTAACGTTATAATCATACACTTCAACTTTAATTTCAGCAGGTTCTTTGTGTTCAATATCATCTGTGGGATTAAAAGGTATTTTCACATTCAGATTTTTTGTTTGAAAACCGGGTATTAACCTTTGAAAATAATTTTGTGTGGTCGCCATTCAATTCTTTCTTATTAAAAATGAAATTACACAATTTACAAGTTGAGCCAGTCTCAATAAATTTATTAACAGGCGTTAATAACAACTGCATTGTACAATATGAATGTTTTATTTTGCCCTTAAATTACAAACTGCGTGCTAAAGCCGTATCACAAAAAAAGAAAAAACGAAGCAGGTTGCGATGAAGCAGGCAGAGGATGTTTTGCAGGGCCTGTATGTGCAGCGGCTGTGATATTACCTAAAGATTTTTACCATCCTGAATTGAACGATAGTAAACAACTAACGGCTGAGCAAAGAGAAAGGTTGCGCGTTTATATTGAAAAGTATGCATTGTATTATGCAGTATCAATGGTTGATAATGATGAGATAGACATAATAAATATTTTGCGTGCATCATTTAAAGCCATGCATCTCTCGTTGGATAAATTACCTGTTGAGCCATCTTTGATCTTAGTAGATGGCAACCGCTTTACTTCATGGAGAAATGTAAAATATACATGCATTATAAAAGGTGATGGCATTTATGCAAGCATTGCAGCAGCAAGTGTTCTCGCAAAAACATACCGAGATGATTATATGCGTCAACTGCATGAAGAGTTTCCACAATATAACTGGACGCAGAACAAAGGTTATGGAACAGTTGAACACCGCCGCGCTATTGAACAATACGGCTTATGCAAATATCACAGGAAGAGCTTTAATATAATTTCTGCGCAATTAGAGATCTGTTACGAAATGGAAGATGACAT